>Ga0134092_1000050_pt1 | contig 111144 bp, 115 predicted proteins | sample 3_6taG_FD_94454 | JGI IMG/M metagenome (GOLD analysis project Ga0134092, IMG submission 94454) | Switchgrass degrading microbial communities from high solid loading bioreactors in New Hampshire, USA - 3_6_20_6_A3 metaG | ecosystem: Engineered > Bioreactor > Semi-continuous > Anaerobic >... | reverse complement strand
TTATGATAGAAGCCTATGTAAAAATCCCCAGTGAGGCAGCCAGGGAAGTGGATCCCCACCATTTGAATCTGGGTATGCGGTATGCATATATCTCCAATCCAAATCTTTTGGCCGGTTATGAAAACTTCGATGTGTTTTCCATTAACTGCTACAAGATTTCACCCTTTGATGATATCGAGAACCTGGGCAGGATGATCAATAAGCCGGTCATCATCGGCGAATTCCATCACGGAGCCCTGGATCGCGGACTCCCGGCCACCGGAATCAGGGGTGTGCGAAACCAGGAAGAGAGGGGAAAGGCCTACCGCTATTACATGGAAAGCGGGGCTGAGAGCAAATACTCCGTGGGAGCCCATCACTTCACCTTAAACGATCAGGCAGCCCTGGGAAGATTTGACGGTGAAAACTTCCAGATTGGCTGTGTTGACGTTTGCAACAAGCCCTATGAGGAGCTTGTTCAGGCAATGGCGGAAACAAATAGGGGGATCTATGAGGTTGCAGACGGAAGAAAGAAAAGGACAGACATCTTGCCCGAGGAAATCGAGCGAGTAGGGTTTTAAGCAAAAAAGGAGGATAAAAGAAATGGATAAAATGCAAAACAACGTGATTTGCCAGGTTGGAATCATTGTAAAGGACATCGAGAAGGTCGCCAGAAATTATGCTGAAGTTTTTGGTATGAAGATGCCCAATATCATCGTAACAGACCCGGTTGAAATCGCTCAGACAAAATATAGGGGAGAATCAAGCAAAGCCAGGGCGAAGTTGGCTTTCTTCGATATGGGATCCCTGCAGCTTGAGCTGATTGAACCGATCGATGAACCAAGCACCTGGAAGGAGTTTTTGGATACCCACGGACAGGGGATCCATCATATTGCTTTCCAGATCAAAGGAATGAAAGAGACCGTCGCCTATTTGGAATCCAAGGATATGAAGCTCGTTCAGAGCGGAGAGTACACAGGCGGCCGCTATGCCTATATCGATGCTGTTCCTCAGCTGGGATGCATTATCGAGCTTCTTGAAAACGATTGATTGGAAGGCTGCGGGAGCCGATAGCCCGTGATCAAAGGATCACTGGCTATCGGCTTTTTTTTGAAAGCCGGTTTCCAATTTGGAATGAATGATCCATTGAATCAAGGCCTCCTAAAAGGAGGATATGGACTGCCGGCGGCGAATACATAAGAGGGCTAAAGATGGCCCCCGCCTTACAGGTGGTGGGTACACAGAAGGCGGTGAATCAAAATTCTCTGTCTTGCTTAGCAGTGTATCCCCTACTGCTACACGGTTTCTTTCGTTGCTTTGAAAGAATGGAAAAATGGGTAGAGCTAATGAAAAACGAACAACGAAGGAGATCATTCAAATCGTCTAAGAGGGAGGCCTTTGATGGAGATCATTCGATGGATTCAATCCTTTTCCAATCCGTTTTTTGATCTTTTATTTCAACTGATCACCATGATGGGGGAGGAAGTGGCGTTTATCTTCCTGGGAGCCGCCCTGTACTGGTGTGTAGATAAGAGAATCGGTTACCGCCTGGCCTTTGCTTGTCTTACCAGCGCGATTCTCAATACGGCACTCAAGGAGGTCTTCCGCGTTCCGCGCCCCGTCGGCCGGGAAGGGATCCGTTCCCTGAGGCTGGAAACGGCCACAGGATACTCCTTTCCCAGCGGCCATAGCCAGCAGGCCGCAAGCCTTTGGACATCCTTGATGCTGTATTACAGAAAGAAGGCCCTGGTGATCCCAGGGATCCTGGCTATGCTTCTGGTCGGCCTGTCCAGGCTGTACCTGGGAGTCCATACCCCCGCTGATGTGATCGGAGGTCTGATCATCGGTGCAGGATGGACGTTTGTGGCGAGCTCCCTGTTTGACTATATCGAGCGAACAGGGAAATATAAGCTGCTTTTGCTGCTGGGAGCTGCATTTGTTCCGGCGATGGCTGTGATTCAAAACTCGATTTATTACAAGACGGCCGGAGCGGGACTGGCTTTTGTTCTGGGTTATATCATAGAGGTAAAATACATTCAGTTCGAGGTAAAAGCAAGCCTTTGGCAGCAGATAGTGAAGTTCTGTACCGGCATGCTGGGTTTATATATCATTAAGGAGTTCGGGAAAATGATTCTACCCCAGGCTATATGGAGCGACTTTGCCCGATATTTCCTTTTGGGCGTATGGCTTACCGTGATTGTTCCCTTTATTTTTAAGCATTTTATGAAGGAAAAAGTGACTTCAGAAGAAACGGAAGGATTGAATCATTAAGGAAGGGAATTCTTTATAAAAAAATAGTCTGGATATTACATCCAGACTATTTTTTTGAATAGAATGGCGCCCCTGCTTTTAAAGGTTAAGTCAAAACCTCCTGCCCGCGATGTCTTCCGCTGTTTTAGAAGACGGTAGAAAGGTTTTATGCTCCAAGAGTGGCGGCAAGAAAGACGAAAAGGAGCACAAATACGACAGCGTTTGATGCATAGAAGAATTTTGTATATGCAGAAGAGGGAAATTCCTTTCTGTACAGCTTGTAGGATATGAGATTGGCCAGGGAAGCGATCATGGTACCCAGGCCTCCCAGGCTGACCCCCAATAGAAGGGGTTTGTATAGCTGTGTAAAGCCTGAGAACAAAATCGCAGTGGGGACATTGCTCAAAAATTGAGAGAACAGGGAAGACAGGATCAGTACCTGATGGGGTGTCTGAAGATACTTCTCCGCCAGGGTTTGAATGAAGCCGATTCGGGTTATATTATCAATGGCGATAAAGAAACCAACAAAGGTTCCCAAAAGGAAGTAATCCACCTTTTTGAAGAGATCCCTGTCCAGGAGAAGAAAGACGCCCAGGTTGAGCAAGGTAACGATCCGAAAATCCACATATCGCAGGATGGATAGGAGGACCAGGAGAAAGGCTCCAATATAAAGCAGGACTCTCTTTTTGTCGGGGAGTGCGGTATCTTCAATCGAAAATGATAGGGACTCCCTGCCGCTTCCCAGATTGATCAAAAATAAGAGGCCGATTCCAAGGAGGACGAAGGGAAGCATCATTCCCAGAAAGGAGGCTGGTTCGATTTTATAGGCCGTGTAGAGGTAAAGATTTTGCGGATTGCCGAAAGGGGTAAGGCTGCTCCCGATATTGGCGGCCATGGTTTCCAGGGCAATGGTCTTGTAAGGAACATAGCCGGCTTTTTTGGCGACAATGATTGTCAGGGGAACAACGGTAATGAGGGCCACATCATTGGTAATGAGCATGGCCAAAAGGGCTGTTGTTGGGATCATGGCCATCCCGATGCTGGCCGGCGTATGAAAACGCTTCAGGATCGATCGGGCGATTTTATCCAGAAGCCTGTATTTTTCAAGGGCAAGGCTGATCAGCATCAGATTGAGCAGGGAGAAAATCACTTTCCAATCTATGGCGGAAACTCTGGGGGCAACAGAGAGGGAAGTGATCAGGCAGAGGATGGCTACAATGAAAAACAGGCTTTCTTCCTTGATTAGCTTCATCATTTTCTGGATCATAGGATACCTCATCTCGTTTTTTGTTTTATGAAGTTTATTTAACTGCAATGGATTAAAACTGTCAACGCCTCTTTGGAGCTGAATTGAATGGCTTTTTGATTTTAGACGAAATTACACTTGCTTTTCAAACAATCTCTGACATGTTATAATAATGAATGATTTAGAAATCCTTGCACATTCTATCATTATATGGATGATTTTTGGGAAAACCGGACCATACCAGGGATCCTTTTAGACAATTCGCCAGATATAGAAAGGGGAGGCAGAAACGAATGAAATCAAAGGTACTCTTTTCGTCAGTGAAATACGATCGCTATGATCCGGACGTGACGCTGCCGGCGAAATTCGGCAGGCTCATCGACAGGATGGAGATGCAGGATACAGTAAAGGGGAAATGGACAGCCATCAAGATGCATTTGGGCAGAAATATCGGTTATTCTACGATCCATCCTCTGTTTGTGAAGATCCTGGTGGATAAATTAAAGAGCTACGGAGCCAAGGTTTTTATCACGGATCAAGTAGTGGAAGGAGCCAGAAGAAGAGGCTATACGGAGGAATTCCTTGGGGTTCCCATTGTACCGGTCTGTGGAACCATGGGAAAATATTATTATGAGAAGTACGTGGACTTTAAGTCCCTGAAGAATGTGGATGTGGGCGGAAATATTCATGATGCCGATGTCATGATCGACCTTTCCCATGTAAAGGGGCACGGAGTCTGCGGTTACGGCGGAGCCTGCAAGAATATAGCCATGGGCTGTGTCACCGATCGCACCAGGCAGCAGATCCACAACCTGGAGGGCGGCCTGACATGGGATGAAGACCTGTGCATCCACTGCGAGGCCTGTGTGAACAACTGCAATCATGATGCCAACTCCTTTACCGAAGACGGGAAGTACAGCATCAACTACCATCACTGCACCTTTTGCCAGCATTGCGTAAAGGTATGCCCCGTGAAGGCCATTACTCTGGATAATAACCAGTATAAGGATTTCCAAAAAGGAATGGCGATTTGCACGGAAACGGTCCTGAAGACCTTTGAGCCCGGAAATGTATTTTACATCAATTTCCTCATCAACATTACAGCCCTTTGCGACTGCTGGGGTCTCACTACACCGGCTTTAGTTCCTGATATAGGGATCATGGCTTCAAAGGATATCGTTGCCATCGAGCGGGCTTCCCTTGACGCCATCAAGGTGGAGAATCTCCTGATGGACGGAGTTCCCCAGGGCTATGAACTGGGAACCGAAGGGCATCTTTTTGAGCGCTTACATGCGAAAAACCCCTTCGTTCAATTGGAAGAACTGGAAAAGAGAAACCTGGGAACCCAGCAGTATGAAATCGAGGAAGTAAAATAAAGGAGGTTGTAAATATGGCATATGTACCGAGCGATCAAAGATATGATTCCATGAAGTACAATCGATGTGGCCGGAGCGGTCTAAAGCTCCCTGCCGTATCTTTGGGCCTCTGGCATAATTTCGGCGGGGTGGACAGCCTGGAAAACGCCAGGGCCATGGTCCGCCGGGCCTTTGACCTGGGCATTACCCACTTTGACCTGGCCAATAACTACGGCCCCCCTCCGGGATCCGCTGAGGAGAACTTTGGGAGAATCTTAAAATCCGATTTATCTGCCCATCGGGATGAACTCATCATTTCCACGAAGGCCGGATATTGGATGTGGCCCGGACCCTATGGGGATTGGGGATCCAGGAAATATTTGATCGCCAGTCTGGATCAAAGTTTAAAGCGCATGGGTTTGGACTATGTGGACATATTCTATCACCACAGGCCTGATCCGGAGACCCCCCTGGAGGAGACGATGGCAGCCCTGGATCAGGTGGTAAGGCAAGGAAAGGCCCTGTATGTGGGAATCTCGTCCTATAACCCCGAGCAGACCAGGGAGGCCGCCAGGATTCTAAAACAGCTGGGCACTCCGTGCCTGATCCATCAGCCGTCCTATTCCATGTTCAACCGGTGGATTGAGCATGGCCTCCTGGATGTGCTGGGGGAGGAAGGCATCGGCTGTATCGCTTTTTCACCTCTGGCTCAGGGGCTATTAAGCGACAAATACTTATCAGGGATTCCGGCCGATTCCCGGGCTGCAAAGCCAACCGGTTTTCTAAAGGAGAAGGATATCACGGAAGAGAAGCTCTCCAAAATCCGCCGGCTCAATGAACTGGCCAAGGAGCGGGGCCAGAGCCTGGCCCAGATGGCCCTTGCCTGGATTCTCAGGGACGGACGTGTAACCTCGGTACTGGTGGGAGCCAGCAAGGTGAGCCAGATAGAGGAAAATGTGGCAGCCCTCAATAACCTGAAATTTACGGAGGAAGAATTAAATCGCATCGACGAGATACTGAAATAAAAGATAAGGGGCCGAATGCCCCTTATCTTTTTCTATTTTAGAAGTTTAAACCATGGAAGATTGCGATATTCCTCCAATATGGCTGTAAGTTCCATCATATATTGCTTGATATCCTCATCCTTCACAAGGATTTGAAAGACTTTTCGTACATTGCTGATAAAATCCCTGTTCAGTCGGCTCCGGCTAAGGTCCGCTGCCAGAGGACAAACCGGTACGGCCCTGGGATCCATTTTGATCTGCAGGATATCGTTCTCAGAAAGGACTGGTACCAGAGGGAAAATGCGGCAGGCCAGGGGCCGAAGGTCCCGATCACAGCGGCCGCTGCATACAGCCAGAAGTTTTTTCCGCTCCTTTGAGTAGGGCCAGTCAACGCTGTGGATTTCCAGCCAATCGGGAATGGGGGAATACATGACCTCTTCCCCCGGAAACAGGATCATGCCGGAATCGTCCCCATGGCCTTCGCAGCAAGCCCTGTTGCATAACTTCCCGCAGTCAACGGTCAGGGGAGTGCTGTGGTTGAGTATTTTGTAGGCTTCCGTATAGAGGGATTTTTTGTCCATTGGATTTCTCCTTGATATTTTTGTCATGCCCAAGGGCTGTTACCATTATAATAGCAATGGGCCTATAAATCAAATGGTTTCCGTTAAAAGCCTGAATCGGTCGACTTTCGTTACTTTACCTTTGGATACCTGTCCCGGTATATTTCAAGGGAAGCTAATCGTTTCTCAGCTTGAATTTTTCGAGCCTACGGTTTGAAAAAATGTATCATTAATTTTATAGCCTTTACAAAGGCAAATACCGGCCCTTATCAGAAGCAGTGCAGCAAAAGTTTCGGCCGGAAAATTTGGTTAGCTTCTGCAAACTGGGGAATAGTAAAAGGGTTTGATATGTGTACCAAATCATTGGGAGGAGGGTAGCTATGGAATATTTCCATGAGTATGCAAAGCCGTTCTTCTTTGAAGGGAATGATGAAGGGTGCCTGCTCATCCACGGCTTTTCCGGGTCACCGGCCCATATGCGGCTACTGGGGGAGTTTCTGCATGCAAAGGGCTATACCGTCAGCGGCATCCTCCTAAAAGGGCACGGAACCCGCTGGGAAGACATGGAGAAAACCGACTGGAGGGATTGGCTGGAGAGTGCAAAAGAGGGCTATATGGAGCTTGGCAAAAGGTGCAGGAAGGTTTATGCCATGGGCCTGTCCATGGGAGGGATCCTGTCCTTGATACTGGCACAGAATTATCCGGTTGATAAGCTGGTTTCGATTGCTTCTCCGATACGAATCTTTGACAAGCTGGCCTGGCTCACCCCGATCCTGAAATACTTCAAGCGCTACAATGCCTGGGGAGAGTCAAAGCCCGGAGAAGGGGAGGATACACGGTACGACAAGGGTTATCCGGGGATTCCGGTTTCCAGTGTACCGAGCCTTTTGAAGCTCATGAAAATGGCGGAGCGGAATCTTTCAAAGGTCAGGTGCCCGGCCCTTATCATCCAGTCCCGTACCGATGAAACGGTGAAGCCCAAAAGTGCCCGGATGATCTATGAGGGCATCGGGTCAGAACAAAAGGAGATATTATGGCTTGAGTGTTCAAGGCATGTTTGTACCCTTGGACCGGAGCGGGATATAATGCATGAAAAGATCTACGATTTTCTAAAACAATAAACCCTGGGTATAGGCCCAGGGTTCGTCACTTACAGGAATGTTCACCTATTGAATGAATCGTTCAAGCTTTTTCAGCCACGACAACGCAGGCATAGGAGTCCTCTGTCCATGGACTTGAGTCGAAACCGCCGTAATAATGCTGGATGGGAAAACCGGCCTTTTCGATCATTTGGTACAGAACCTTTTGCTTGAGAGGATAGAGTGGAACGGAGTTTTCAAAAACCCCGTCGGCGGTCGTCAGCCTGGTATTGAAATAGATCAGCCCTTCATGAGGCCGGTAATCGTAATTCCTTTCAAAGGTCAAGCCGATCTTTTCTTTATGAATGGTTGGCAGGCCCTTGAGATTCCTTTGCAAAATCCGATCGTAATTGATGATCTGGATGATCAGGATGCCCCTGGGGCTCAAAAGATGATGGAAGCTTTTCAATGTAGATTCTATCTCATCTATTTTGGTTAAATGGACCAGAGAATTACCCATGCATACGATTGCGTCTACCTTGCTGTGTATCATGCTGTTTAGATCCCGCATATCTCCCTGATAAACCGAAAAAGGCCTGCTTGACTTTTCCGCTTTTTGGCGAGCCAGATCCACCATTTTGGAATCCAGGTCAATGCCGGCTGCTTCAAAGCCTTTTTTGGATAAGGCATCGATCAGGCTGCCTGAGCCGCATGCAACATCCAGCACCTTTTTTACCCCATGGGAGGCAAAAATATGACAGAAAAACTCCAGGGTGCTCCGGGGCAGGGGAAAGATGTCGTCGTAATAACGGCTGATTTCCTCATAGAAGCCCATTTAATCTTCCTCGTCTTCGTTGTAAAGCCTCTCGATGACCTGGATGAGTTCATCCATTTTCTCTTCTTCTACCGGAACGAATTCTTCTTCGTCGCCGTTTACGATGACCTTCATGATATACAGCTCATGCTCATGGTCGCCGCAATCGCATTCGCAGCAGCAGGCCTCGGCTTCATCGTCGCCGGCCTCTACCAGCAAGGCGTATTCCTGGCCGTCATGGGTAAAGTAGTCCACTACTTCCATTTCGACTTCCTCGCCGTTTTCATCCGTAAAGATCAAAATATCTCTTTCTTCATCCATTTCGGATACCTTCCTTTCGTTTTTTATGCGTAGCAACTGAAAGCGCTGCTTATGAGTATTGTATCCTATTTTGATCCCGGTTACAATCGCTTTATGAAAGAAATCGCTACATTGTATTCCTTCAATGCTTTTCACGCTCATTTTTCCCCATGATTGGCATTATATAACTGAACGGAGACGGGTTTTCAAAGCCCAGAAAAAATGGTATAAATGAAATATCGGTGACATCAATGGACAGAAGGAGAAGTGCAAGTTGGACAGGATGGATTTTTTAAGGAAAATTCCCTTCTTTGAAGAAATATCGGATGAGGACCTGCAGCTCATTGCTGATATTATGATCGAGCGGACTTATAAGAAGAATCGGATCCTGTTTATGGAGGGAGAGCCGAGTGAAGCCATTTTCTTTGTGAAATCAGGCAAGGTGAAGATCTATAAAACCTCGGAGGACGGCAGGGAGCACATTTTGGACATTGCCAGTCCGGGGGACATCTTTGCCGAGGTGGTGCTTTTCAATAAGGTGCCCTATCCTGCTACGGCCGAGCTCATCGAAGACGGGGAGATCGCCTTTATCCGAAATAAGGACCTGGAGGACCTTTTAAGAAGGAAGCCCGATTTTGCCATTGCCATTATTACAATATTGAACAAACGCTTGATCGAAGCGCAGGCCCAGATCAAGAGCCTGGCTTTGCGGGATACCTACAGCCGGACGGCCTGGACCCTTCTCAAACTTGCCGAGGAACACGGCAGGAAAAAACCCGAGGGGATCGAGCTGGATCTGAACATTTCGAGGCAGGAGCTGGCCAGCATGGTAGGTACAACAAGGGAGACGGTGACAAGGATCCTGACCTCCTTTAAGAAATACAAAATCCTGGAATTGGATAGGCAATCCATCATCATCAAGGATCCGGAGGGTCTGAAGAGCTGGATTTGACAAGCAGCCCGGTGAAAATTTTGAAGGGATTGAAAAATTGTGGGCGTCTAAAGGACATAAGAAAAGAAAAGGAGTGTGAATTTATGGGACGCAAGTTATATCGTTCGAGGAGACAGAGGCTGATTGCCGGTGTATGCGGCGGCCTGGCTGAATATTTTGATATTGATGTGACCATTATTCGCCTGGCCTGGCTCGCTTCCATCTTTTTAGGCGGGGCAGGTATCCTGGTTTATATCCTGGCAGCTCTCATTATTCCGGACGGCTTTGCCTATGATGCCGACGTGGATTATGATGTGCAGTATACAGATGCTAGTTCACAGGAATCCAGGAACAAGGTGATTATGGGCTTTGGGCTGATTCTCATTGTGATCGGCGCTTACTCCCTGATTGAGAGGGCATTGCCCAATTACTTGCTTCGCCAGATCAAGGAATTCTTCTGGCCAGGTCTTCTTGTGCTCCTGGGTCTGGTTATCATTTTCTCGACTTTGAAGAAAAAATGAGATTTCTATATTTGGCATCATCATAGCCCCTTTTCCAGGCGATAGCTTTTATTAAAAGCAATTCATGATGGAAGAGGGGTGAAGCTGGATTGCAGAGGAAGGCAGCTGTACGGCTGCCTTTTTTGATTTATCAAAAAGCATAGATCCTGTACCCGCAGGAAACCAATAATAATGAAGAAAATTGTTTTCCTAGTAAACCAATCGGGTATATAAGAATTACTAAGACAAAGGAGTGATGCAGAAATGGATGCATGGAGAAATTTTTCCCAAGGTCGCTGGAGAACTGAAATCGACGTAAGGGAATTCATACAGCAGAACTACCGTCCATATCACGGGGATGAGAGCTTCCTGGCTCCCCCTACTGAAACAACGAAGAAATTATGGGCCAAGGTATGTGATCTTTTGGAAGCTGAAAGGAAGAAGGGTGGTACCCTGGATGTAGACACGAGTACGGTATCAACCATTACATCCCATAAGCCAGGCTATATCGATCCTTCTCTGGAAAAAATCGTAGGCCTTCAGACGGACGAGCCTTTAAAGCGGGCCCTCATGCCCTTTGGCGGAATACGTATGGTGAAGAATGCCTGTGAGGCCTATGGATATAAAATGGATCCTGAAATAGAGCGAATCTTCACAGAATACCGGAAAACCCATAATCAGGGAGTGTTCGACGCCTATACCCCTGAGATGAGGCGGGCAAGGAAAGCCGGAATCATTACGGGGCTGCCGGATGCATACGGCAGGGGCAGGATTATCGGTGATTACAGGCGGGTAGCCCTGTACGGGGTGGATCGGCTGATAGAGGAAAAGAAGAGGCAGCTTTCTGAACTGGAGACGGCCTGGATGGAGGACGACATCATTCGGGAGAGGGAAGAAACGACCGAACAGATCAAAGCCCTGGAGGCCCTGAAGGTCATGGCCGAGAGCTACGGCTTTGATATCTCGGGTCCTGCCACCAATGCGGCTGAGGCCATCCAATGGCTGTATTTCGCTTATCTTGCAGCCATCAAGGAACAAAACGGGGCAGCCATGAGCCTAGGGCGCGTTTCCACATTTCTGGATATTTATATCGAAAGGGATTTGCAGGAAGGCACCCTTACAGAAGAAGAAGCTCAAGAACTCATCGACCATTTTGTCATGAAGCTCCGGATGGTTAGATTTTTAAGAACGCCGGAGTACAACGAGCTATTCAGCGGGGATCCGGTATGGGTAACCGAGTCTATCGGCGGAATGGGACTGGACGGAAGGACCCTGGTTACGAAAAATTCCTTCCGAATTCTTCACACCCTGACCAATCTCGGACCTGCGCCGGAGCCCAATATGACGGTATTGTGGTCTGAAAAGCTTCCGGATAGCTTCAAGAAATACTGTGCCAGAATGTCGATTGAAACCAGCTCTATTCAATATGAGAATGACGACCTGATGAGGCCCATGTGGGGAGATGATTACGGAATTGCCTGCTGCGTATCAGCCATGCGCATAGGAAAGCAAATGCAGTTTTTCGGCGCCCGTGCCAATCTTGCAAAGGCGCTCCTCTATGCCATAAACGGCGGTAAGGATGAGAAACTGGGTATGCAGGTAACCCCGCCCTTTGAACCGATTAAATCGGAATACCTGGATTATGATGAAGTGATGGAAAAATTTGATAATGTAATGGAATGGCTGGCCAGGGTTTATGTCAATACCCTCAACATCATCCACTACATGCATGATAAATATTGCTATGAAGCCCTTGAGATGGCCCTCCACGACAAGGAAATCTTCCGGACGATGGCCTGTGGTATCGCAGGTTTGTCGGTTGTCGTAGACTCCCTAAGCGCGATCAAATACGCAAAGGTGAAACCCATCCGCAACGAAGAAGGTTTGGCGGTTGACTTTGAGATAGAAGGAGAATTCCCGTATTTCGGGAATAACGATGACAGGGTGGATGAACTGGCAACAATGGTTGTCGAGCAATTTATGAAAAAGCTCCGAAAGCAAAAAACCTACAGAAACAGCAAACCTACCCTTTCCATCCTGACGATCACATCCAATGTGGTTTACGGCAAAAAGACCGGAAATACCCCTGAAGGAAGAAAGGCCGGCGATCCCTTTGCACCCGGAGCCAATCCCATGCACGGCCGGGACAAGAAAGGCGCCGTGGCTTCTTTAAGCTCCGTGGCCAAGCTGCCTTACCGCTATGCAGAGGACGGCATATCCTATACCTTCTCCATTGTTCCGAAGGCCCTCGGTAAGGACAGGGAAAGCCGGATCCGCAATTTGGTAGCCTTAATGGACGGTTACTTCCACAAAGGCGGCCATCATATCAATGTCAATGTATTTGAAAGGGAAACCCTGCTGGATGCAATGGAACATCCCGAAAAGTATCCCCAGCTGACCATCCGGGTATCCGGATATGCGGTGAATTTCATCAAGCTGACCAGGGAACAACAGGAGGACGTCATCAGGCGGACTTTCCATGAAGGGATATGATGGAATGGCGAAAGCAGGTAGGATTCATTCTATTGAAACGATGGGTACGGTAGACGGCCCGGGCATAAGATATGTTGTCTTTATGCAGGGCTGCCCGATGAGATGTATTTTCTGCCACAATCGAGACGCCTGGGATCCCAGGGGGGGCAAGGAGGTCACAGTCGAAGAGCTTTTGAACGATATCGAAAAGTATATGACCTTCATGCAGTATTCAGGCGGAGGTGTAACGGCCACCGGAGGGGAGCCCACCCTTCAGGCCGAATTTGTGACCGAGCTGTTTAAAGGCGTGAAGGAACTGGGGCTTAACACCGCCATGGATACCTCCGGATTTGTAGAGATCTCCAAAGTAAAGGAACTCCTTGAGGTAACGGATCTGGTGCTTTTAAGCATCAAACATGTGGATGAGCTAAAGCATCAGGAGCTGACCGGGGTCGGGAATAAAAAGGTTCTAAGCTTTCTGGACTACCTTCGGGAAATCAACAAGCCCACCTGGATTCGCTACGTGGTGATACCAGGATACACCGATGAGGAAAAGGACATGCGGAAACTGGCAGAGCTTTTAAAAAATTACCCGAACGTAGAGCTGATTGATATTTTGCCATATCATAATATGGGAGCCTATAAATGGGAGGCAATGGGCCTGGAATATCCTTTGAAGGGTGTGCCTGTTCCGGGGAAGGAAGAGATAGAGAAAGCCAAAAAGATATTTCGGGAATATGGCCACAGGGTCAATGTCGAGTAAAGGGCGAAAGAAGAATTTTCCCAAAAGTTTTCCTTACTTTGATGCGGATCACTTTCAGGAGAGAAAACGAAGAAAAGAAGGAGCCTGGAAAAAAGGCTTCCGGTAAAGCAATAAAAAAGGGATGCACAATTGGCATCCCTTTTTTGTTACCATTTCCAGCCTTTCAAAAGGTGAATGGATCGGTTTCTCTGGAAGTACCTGAGCTGATGGGTCAGATAAGGCATGAGGTAGTAGTCAACGCCAAAGGATCGGCCCGCTCCTGCGAACATGGCAAAGGAAGCAAAGATCCACCACAGATCGGGCAGGGCGACGCTGACGGAATTTGCAATGCCGGTGCTCAGGGCAAAGTTCAGTTGCATTCCGATGGAAACAATTGCAGCCAGGAAAGTGAAGGCACCGAAAATGAAGGCCAATCCCAGTCCGATTTCAACGAGTACAATCATCTTCTGGAAGAAGAGGGGATTGGGATAGATAAAGGTTCTCACAATCCACGCATAGAAGCCGGGAGTATGATCGCTTATAAGGCTCATGACGGATGCAGAAGAAGTTGCATTGGTGGTTGCGTCACCAATGATTGCCGTTGCACCCCACCAGCCCTCTTGAATCTTGTGAAGGCCTGAGAACAGCCACATAATACCGAGCCATATGCGCAGGGGAACGAGCCAGAAGGTGAAGTTTCTTCGGCCTACATGGCCAAGCCCGGTCTCCAGGAACCAGTTGTACTTTCTTTCCTTGTGCAGGAACTGATGATTGATGTATTCCCAAACAAGCTCAAGGCCGCCGATTCCAAACAAATAATGCATATTCACCAGGTGTTTGAAGAAGATGGCCAGAATACCGGACATTTTGGGCATTCCGCTGAGCTGGGCAAGGCCGTATAAGGAGCCGATGGATACCATAACGCCGTGGAGCTTGGCATGTAACTTATGCTTCTCCTGGCCGAGGATCTCAGCAGCGATATTCTCAGCGGCGCATTCTCCCGACTGCAGGGCTGTTTCAACCAGGGGAGGCAGGGCCTGATTGTCATCCCCTATGAATTCCATGCAGTCGCCAATGGCATAGACATAGGGATATTCCTTCGTTTGCAGATGTTCATTGACAATGATGCGATTTCGACGCCCAACGCTGATTCCAAAATCCTTTACGAAGCTCTTTGACTGAATTCCACCGGTCCAGATGAGGGTCTTGGTCCGAATGGTTTGTCCATCCTTCATAGAGACGGTATCGGGAGTGACTTCGGTGATGGGGGCGTTTAATAAAACCTTTACCCCTTTTTTCTCTAAGAATTTCATACCCTTTTGAACCAGGGAATCATCCAGGATCGTCATAATGGAAGGCAGGGCTTCTATCACATAAAGCTGCACTTCTTCTCTGGCAATTCCGTATTCATGGCAAAGGGTTTTGGTCCATTCAATCAGTTCGCCCATCATCTCAATGCCGGTAAAACCGCCTCCGCCGACGACGAAGGTGAGAAGCTCCTTCCGTTTCTCAGCATTTGATTCTTCGGAGGCCTTTTTAAACATCTCGATGATGTGGTTGTGAATCTTCTTTGCATCCTCCAGGGACCACAGGGTGAAAGAGTGTTCCTGCATTCCGCTTATTCCATAATAGGCCGGCTCGCTGCCAAAGCCGAGAATTAAATAATCAAACGAATATTCCGCTTTTTCTGAATAGAGCTTTTTGGATGCCAGGTCCGCTCCGGTGATCCTGTCTTGAACGAATTTGACTTTTGTATACTCCAGAACGTGCTCAATGGAAACTTGAACACCATTGGGTTCGATTCGGTGTCCTGCAACCTCATGGAGTTCTGTAAGCAATGTATGATGGCTGTTTTGATCGATGAGGGTGATCTCCACATCATCCCGCTTTCGCAAGCGCTTATGGAGAGTCTTGGCTGCTTCCAAACCACCGTAACCGGCACCCACAATGACAATTTTCTTTGTTGACATTGGGTGGTTCCTCCTTTAACAATAAGTAGTCCACTTGGGGCTTTGCATACCTGCCAAAAAAATCACAGATCTTTGTTATACAATATGCAAGCTACCATATGGATTTATTCTATCACATAATTATAATATTTAAAAGGTAAAAATCAAATGAATATGGGATGAAAAACAGCTTTTTTTTGATATAATGCCCATAATTTAAGGATTTGGCGGAAATATGAGGTCGGAAAAGAATTTCGGCAGCTAAGGATATATGTATGAAAAACCGGGCTTCCTATTTTGTTATATTTTTAACAATAAGCGAAACAAAAAATACAATACTGCTTATAGTTGGATGCACAACAAAGGCAAAACTTCCGGAAAATAGGGTAATTGATGAAGCTTTATTGCAATTTCTATCCATTTTCTGTGCCGTCATGGTTAAAAAAATATCAAACGGATCCCATTGTAAAGCAGGTTCTACGGGCATGGAAGCCCATGATGGAACGCCGACTCGGCCTTATTTTTATACCATAATATATGAAAAGTATAATATATAGGGCTGTAAGAGTAGAAATCATTGAATATATGATAAATTTTACGTATTTTTAAGATAACCAAATTTATACGTTCCAAGAGTCCAAAAAAATCCCATTTATCGATTAAAACGGCCGATGAATAAATTCCGTCATTGTGATACAATTAACAAAGCTGATGAGTTTGTGAATAATCAAACCAAGGTATCGGCTTACTTTGACAATTTGCTGTGTATATTTTTGAGTCTTAAAGTACTTAGAAAATGGAGGGTTAAAAATGAAAAAGGCGTTATCAATTCTTTTGGTTCTGATTTTCACGGTTGGAATCATTGCAGGCTGTTCTTCCAAGAACACGGATGTTCCTCAAAATGACGGAACGGGCATTGTAAAACTGGGTCTTGGACATATCACATCCATAGCCAGTTCCAAGGATAAGGCAGACGGCGTGAACCCTGTCGGCCAGGTGGATACCGTTATCGCAGCCGTCGGATTTGACAAGGACGGAAAAGTCGTAAAGGTCACCATTGACACAGCCCAGACCAAGGTAAACTTTGATGAGAATTTAAAGCTCACCTCCGATGTGAATGCGGAGTATAAGACCAAGGTTGAGCTTGGCGACGATTATGGCATGAAGAAAGCTTCCGGCATCGGAAAAGAGTGGTACGAGCAGATCGCCGAACTGGAAAAATGGATGATCGGCAAAACTGTTGATGAGATCAAAGCCATGAAGACCAAGGAAAAAGATGCCAATCATCCGGCTGTACCCGATGTACCTGAGCTTACCTCTTCTGTAACAGTCAGCGTTCAGGACTACATCGCCGCTGTTGAGGAAGCCTATAAGAATGCCGTTCAGATCGGCAACGGAGCGAAGAAAGTGGGTCTCGGCCACGTGATTTCCATCGGCAAGTCAACCGGCCTGGACGGAGACAAACTGCCCCTTGCCCAGGTTGATACCGTAATGGCTGCCACCGCTTTTGATGCAGACGGCAAAGTGGTTGCTACCATCATTGACACCGCTCAAACAAAGGTAAACTTTGATGAGAACGGTAAAGTGACCTCAGATCGAAATGCGGAGTACAAGACCAAGGTTGAGCTTGGCGACGAATATGGCATGAAGAAAGCTTCCGCCATCGGAAAAGAGTGGTACGAGCAGATTGCTGAACTGCAAAAATGGATGCAGGGCAAGACTGTAGATGAGATCAAAGCCATGAAGACCAAGGAGAAAGACGCTTCTCATCCGGCCGTACCCGATGTACCTGAGCTTACCTCTTCTGTAACAGTCAGCGTTCAGGACTACATCGCAGCCGTTGCAGAGTCCTATGCAAATGCGAAATAAATCCACCTGAAATAGGATGAGTTTGATAACTCCCCCACCTTTCGTGGGGGAGTTTTGTATAAATTGGACTTTGCTTTGGGAAAGGTACTCTTGAACCGTTCAATATGGGTGATGAAGATGAAGAAGCGGATTTCCATGCTGACAGCCCTGCTTGTTTTCCTTTCTCTTTTCACAGGCTGCCATACAGGAAAGAGAAATGAATACGCTGAATATCAAAAATACAGCGATAGCTTTATGGATACCTTTAATACAATCACACAGGTGGTCGGCTATACCAAAAGCGAGCAGGAGTTTCGAGCTTATTTTGAAAAAATCCATCGGCGTTTTCAGGAGCTTCATAAACTGTATGATATATACAATAGCTATGAGGGCATTAATAATATCAAAACGATCAACGATAATGCAGGGACCAGGCCGGTAAAGGTTGACAGGGAAATCATCGATTTGATTCTCTTTGCCAAGGAACTATATGACCTTGGAGAAGGAAAGGCCAATATCGCCATGGGATCCGTCTTGAGGATATGGCATGATTACCGCGAAGAAGGTCGTTCCAATCCTGAAAATGCCAAGCTGCCTCCTATGGGGGAGCTGCAGGAAGCGGCAAAGCATACGGATATCAACAAGGTCATCGTAGATGAAGAAAACGGAACGGTATACCTGGCTGATGAAAAGATGAGCCTGGACGTGGGCGCCGTGGCCAAAGGCTTTGCCACCGAGCTGGTAGCCAGGGAGATTATGGAGGAAGGCTTTACATCGGGAATTATCAGCTCCGGCGGTAATATACGGGTCCTTGGAAAGCCCTTAGACGGAGTACGCGGGCGCTGGGGAATAGGCATTCAGGATCCCGATAAGCCGCCCATCATGGATGAGGAGAATCTCCTGGATACCATTTTTGTCAACAATGCATCGGTAGTCTCCAGCGGGGATTATCAGAGGTATTATGTGGTCGACGGAAAGGTCTATCATCACTTGATCGATCCGGAGACTCTGATGCCGGGAGAGTATTACCGCTCCGTCACGGTTTTAGCCGAGGATTCCGGACTTGCGGATTTTTTATCCACTGCAGTGTTTTTATTGCCCTATGAGCGCAGCAGGGCCCTGGTGGAAAGCCTGGAAGGGGTCGAGGCCCTTTGGGTGATGCCGGATAAAAGGGTGGAAGCAACCGAGGGCATGAAAAGGATCATGAAAAGCCATGGGGCTTCGGGAGCCACCGAGTGAAGGAGAAGTCTGGTTATACAAATTTTGACCTTTCATTTTTGACTTGGAAGTTTATTTTTGCCCGGTCTTATGATAATATAGTAGAGAATGCAAAGCCTCAGGGCCTTTCGATGTTTGAATCTGTGGGGTTTTGTGTAATTCCGGACAAGCCTGGCAAAAAATATGGGCAAGACTTTGGTCTACCGAATATGCCGGGAGCTTTGGTCAAACTTTTTAGAAGCCGTCGGAATGAAGAAGGATATTGGATTTCGCTTGATCGAAGGCCGGGATTTGAAGGATAAGAACGGAGGTCTATGTTGCAAAGGACGTCAAAAACGGTTTTATTATTTTTCACACTTCTTTCCGTCGTTCTTTCAGGATGCGCTGCATCGGAGAGGGAATATTCCCGCGTTTTTTTTGCACTCAACACAATGATCTCTTTGAAGGCCTATGGAGGGGCGGAAGCAAAGCAGGCCTTAAAGCAGGCAGTGGACCGGGTGAACGAAATAGAAAAGCGGATGAGCGCAACAGTTGAGGACAGCGATGTCAGCAAAATCAATCAAAGGGCGGGAGAGGAGCCGGTACAGGTCCACGATGATACCTTTTACGTTATTGAGAAAGCTCTGGAGTACGGTGAAAAAACCGACGGAGCCTTTGATATTACCATCTATCCGATTAGCCAGCTCTGGGGGATCACCTCAGACCATCCCCGTGTGCCGAGACGGGAAGAAATTGAGGAAAAGCTTAAGCTGGTGAATTTCCGCTGGGTCCTTGTCGATCGGGAGAATAGGACGGTGTTTTTGGAAAAGAAAGGCATGGGGATTGATCTTGGTGCGATTGCCAAAGGCTATGCCGCCGATGAAGTAACCCGCATTTTTAGAGAAGCCGGAGTGAAAAGCGCTCTCATTAATATGGGGGGCAATGTCGTCGCCATTGGGAACAGGCCCGACGGGAATCCCTGGCGGATTGGCATTCGCGATCCCAGGATGGAGGAGACGGAGAAGGAGCACATTGGCATTTTGGATGCTACTGACCAGTCTATCGTGAGCTCCGGGGACTATGAAAGATATATAAAAAAGGTCTTTGAAGAAACAGGGGTGCGCTATCATCATATTTTCGACCCTAAAACCGGATATCCTGCACAAGCGGGCTTGATAGGAACCACGATCGTGGCTCCAAGGTCCATCGATGCCGATGCCCTTTCAACCAGCCTTTTTATTATGGGTGCCGAGAAGGGCTTTGATTTAATCAAAACGGTGGAGGGAGCAAGGGGGATTGCTGTCACCAATGATAAAAGGATCCTGCTGTCCCATGATTTTGGTCAAGAGTTGACGCTAACCAATGAGGAGTATAAGGTACAGTCATGAAAATTCAGTTGAAGATCGGAGACCTCCTGGTCTATTTGTTTATGGCTCTGCTGGTGGCGGGAAGCTTTTTAGGGCTTCACTGGATGAAAAGCGAAGCGGAGCTGTCGCAGGTTGTTGTAGAGCTTGACGGCAAAGTCATAGATCGATTCATCATAACGGAGGAAATGAAGACCAGGGAAGTGCGAATCGATGCCGGTGAAGGAAAATATAATATTTTGAGGCTGTCTGCCGAAGGAGCCCAAATCGTTGAAGCCAATTGCCCGGATCAGATTTGCGTCCGCTGGGGAACCATCCATATCCCGGGCCAGGCGATTGTATGCCTGCCCCATAGGGTGGTCGTTAAAATTGAAGGGAAAAAAGGAGAGGAACCTCCTGTCGATGTGATTACATCCTAGGAGGATACAATAGATGAAAAAGACAAGAAGACTGGTATTATTGGCATTGCTGATTTCTCAGGCTCTGGTGCTTCATTATATCGAAGGTTTTTTTCCTGTGCTGGCACCGGGAGCGAAGCTGGGCCTGGCCAACATCTTTACCCTGGTCACGCTTATTTTGTTCGGGTTTAGAGATGCCATGGCCGTTGTGATTATTCGGTCCATTATGGGGCCCCTTCTGGGGGGCAGTCCGACTGCTGTACTTTACAGCCTGGCAGGCGGTACTCTCAGCGGGCTTGTGATGGGAATTCTATATACGTATCTACGAAAGTACTTCAGCCTCATAGGGATCAGTACAGCAGGAGCGGTATTTCACAATATCGGCCAGCTCATCGTTGCTTCATGGTTTTACGGGACGATAGGCATATTCTTTACCTATTTGCCGTTATTAATGATAGCTGCCGCTATCACCGGTTATTTTATCGGACTGGCTTCAAAATACATGGTGCGTTTTTTAGAGCCGCTTTTTTTGAAGAATTCCTACAGGTTAGGGTCTAAATGAAGAGAAGGGGGACAAAATGGGAATCTGGAAGAAAAATATCGATATCTATAAGGAATTGGAAGAGGTAGACCAGTATATTGAAAAGGCCCTGGTGTCCAAACAAGCCATTTTGAATGATGCCATCGGGGAGCTTTTAAAGGCAGGGGGAAAAAGGCTGCGTCCGGCACTGGTGCTTCTTTCAGGGAAGTTCGGAAAATACCGAAAGGAGAAGCTCATGCCCTTGGCTGCCGGAATAGAAATTCTTCATATGGCCACCCTGGTCCATGACGATATTATTGATGAAGCAAAGCTGCGAAGGGGAATGCCTACCGTGCAGGCCAGGTGGGGGAAGGATGTGGCCGTTTTTGCAGGAGATTTTCTCTTTGCCAGGGCTTTCAGCCTGATTAGCGAAAAGACATCCTTCGAGAACATGCACTATTTGTCAAGGGCTATTCAAGCCATCTGTGAAGGGGAAGTGGAACAGTTTGAATCCCGCTATTCGGAAGCCATGAGCCTCAAGAAGTATCTGAAGCGAATCGGAAGGAAAACGGCCTTGCTCTTTGCCTTAAGCTGTCAAGTAGGTGCCCAGGAAAGCGATTGCAAGCCAAAGATCATGTGGCACTTGAGAAAGTTTGGCATGTATCTGGGTATGGCCTTTCAGCTGACCGATGACCTCCTGGATTTTTCAGGAGAGGGGCAGAAGGTCGGGAAACCGGTTGGAAATGATTTTGCCCAGGGGGTTTATACCCTGCCGGTGATCTATACCTTCAAGAGTTCCGGATACCAAAAGGATATTCTCCAATTGATGAACAAGGATTCCTACAGCGAAGAGGATTTACTTTTGGTAAAGGACCTGGTATTCAAAAGCGGGGGAATCGAATACACCCGGAGCCTGGCCAAGCGATATATCGACAGAGCCCGTGTTCATTTGGAAGCCCTGCCTGAAAATCCTGCCCGGCAGGTCCTGGAGGAATTGTTGGTTGAGTTGATTGAGAGAAAATACTGATCTTTTGCTTTTTTTAAAATGATACAAAATTTTTTTGGAATTATGCAGGAATTTTCTTTTTTTATGTAGTATAATATATATACCTTCCAAGACTGTCAGATTATGTTGAAATCTGTAGTATAAGGAAGAATTCATCGTTTCGGTACAGGGTGATAGGGATGGATCCTTTGTTGTGCAATATAGAAACTTTAAAGAAGATGATTGAATCGGTAAAATCAAGTTTAAATGAACTGCAAGAAGGTGAACCGGACGAATTGAAGCTTTTAGCCGTCAGCCGGGAGTTGGACAATTTGATCGACCTTTACCAAAGGACCGTAGGCGGGGAACATTGATCTCCTTTTGCAGCGTCCTGCAACGGAATCCCCTGTCAGGTTAGGCAAAATACGCAAAGGGAGTAGCTTGGAAAGGATTGTAGCGCGGCCTGTGTTGTGGGAAGGCTGATGTCCTTTCCATTTTCATGTCCGGCAGGTTTTGCCGTGGAGGATCCATGTGCTTGAGGCAAAAGGAGTTTCGAGGGATCGAAAGGACGGACGATTTCTTGGGCTCATTTTTCTACAGAAATTTTTAAAAGAATAAATTTCCTCTTTACAAGCAAGAATTTTTTGTGTATAATGTTTCTTGTCGTGAGAAAACTTCATATCCTGGGGGTATAGCTCAGTTGGCTAGAGCGCTTGACTGGCAGTCAAGAGGTCAGGGGTTCAAGTCCCCTTATCTCCACCATGAGATAGGCATCAATTGCATTGCAATTGATGCCTTTTTGTATCTTTATTTTCCTTTTTATTGCCCTTCTCCTTGATTTCTTGATTTATGGATTCCCTTACCCTGTTGTCACTCGTAATGTCATAGCAAGAAATCTATGTAAAGTTACTGAACTGCAACCTGTCGGCAGCATAAAAATGTTTACGCTCCATGAAACCAAAAATGTAAAATGATGAGTCCGATTAAAAAGCAATAGATGGAGGAATGGCAATGATCCTCTCCGCCTCTCGCCGGACGGATATCCCCTGCTACTTCAGCGAATGGCTTTTAAGCCGCTTAAAGGCAGGCTATGTCCTTGTAAGAAACCCGATGAACCATAAACAGCTGAGCAAAATACCCTTATCGCCGGAGACGGTGGACTGCATCGTATTTTGGACAAAGGATGCCGCCAACATATTGCCCTACCTTGGGACAATCGATAGTATGGGGTATAGATATTACTTTCAGTTTACGCTGACTCCCTACGACAAAACCATCGAGAAGAACTTGCGGGATAAAACCGACATTGAAAATACCTTCATTGAGCTCAGCCAAACCATAGGCAAAGAAAAAGTCCTGTGGCGGTATGATCCCATTCTTTTGAATGATCGGTTAACGGTGAGCTACCACGAAGAGCAGTTTGCCAGACTCTGTGATAAGCTGCATCCTTATACCGAAAGCGTAACCATCAGCTTTGTGGACATCTATAAAAAGCTAAAAACGAATCTGGTAAGAGAGACAACCGATGATGAAATGGCAAGGCTCAGTGCATTTATCGGGAAAACAGCCCGGGTTTATGGGCTGACAGCAAAAGCCTGCTGTGAAAAAGCGGATTTGAGCATATATGGAATTCAACGGGCCAGCTGCATCGACCGAGAGGTCATCGAAAGGATCTGCGGTTACCCGCTGAAGGCCTCCGTAGACAAAAATCAGCGGGAAGGCTGCGGCTGCATGGAGAGCGTTGATATCGGCGCCTATAATACCTGCATCAATGGCTGCATCTATTGCTATGCCAATTGGAATATATTATCTGCCAGGAGGAGATTTGCATCCCACAATCCAAAGGGCGAATTGCTAATCGGTATGGTAGGAGAAGGTGAAGAGATAAGGATACGGGAAGTGAAATCCCTCCGGCAGGGCCAGATGATGTGGTTTTAAGCTTTTGCGCCTTATAGAGAAAATTTCCTCTGGTTGGCACCTGCTTATGCAGGATTCCTCAAGATCAGGGAGAATATGTTAAGAAGCAGCCTGATATATTCTCATAGGCATTTCAGTGAAAAAATAGAACAATGTAGTGAAGGAGAACCTGCTATATTGTGAAAGGGAGGATGGTTTATGAAATTTTCGGTTTGTGTGGGAGCCGTCTATCACGGCAGGGACTTTTTCGAAAGCATGAGGGAGATTCGTTCCTTGGGTGGCAAAGCCATTGAGTTTTGGAGCTGGTGGGACCGGGATTTGAAGGCCATCAAGGCAGCCAAGGAGGAACTGGGCCTGGAGGTTGCAGCCTTTTGCACAAGGTTTGTCAGCCTGGTTGACCCGGAAAAAAGGGAGGAATATATTAAGGGGCTGAAGGAATCGATCGAGGCAGCGAAGTTTTTGGACTGCAAGATCTTAATCAGCCAGACCGGGAATGATACGGGGGCACCGAGAGAGGTCCAAAGACAAAGCCTGATTGAGGGCCTTAAAGCATGTGCTCCGCTTCTGGAGGAGGCGGGAGTTACCCTTGCGGTGGAGCCGCTCAATACTTATGTAGATCATCCCGGCTATTTTCTGACCGGCTCCCGGGAAGGCTTTGATATCATCGAAGCAGTCGGGAGCGAAAACGTAAAGCTTCTCTTTGACATTTATCATCAGCAAATCATGGAAGGCAATCTCATCAGGAATATTACATCCAACATCGATAAAATCGCCCATTTCCATGCTGCAGGCAATCCGGGCCGCCATGAGCTGTATATTGGCGAGATTCATTATCCGGAGGTTTTCAGGGCAATCGATGCTGCAGGCTATCAAGGCTATGTCGGACTGGAGTATTTTCCTCTGGAAGAACCGGCAAAAGGGTTAAAGGCTTTGTTTGGCAAATCATCATCATAACCCTTCCAATGGCCCATTGTATATATTCGAACACGGAAGAAGGTATAAGTTTTTTCAAAAGCAATTTACGGCTGAACGATATATCAATTCCACTTCAATGAATGAATTTTGGAGGTGAAGAAATGAAAACCTTATCTGTACTCATTCTCCTAGTGATACTTTTATCGGCATGCTCAGGAGGCTCAATCCCTTCCGGAACGGATTTATCCCATGACGGAACAGGGACGGAGCAGGCTCAGGATGCTTTTAGTCCATCCAGCCCGGCGAAAGATGAATTTTTCATCAATGCAGATGAAGGATGGAAAGCCGAGTATGAATACATCGGCATGTTTAAAGAAAATATGGTTCTTTACAAAACAAATGACGGCGGAAAGACTTGGACTGAGGTTGCCAATACCGATGACAGCGGAAGTTCGCTGCCATGGGGTGCTAAAACAGGCATGTCCTTTATCGATTCGGATAGAGGCTGGATCACGACGGACACTCCCCGGGACGGGAAGGTTGAATTATACAAAACGCAAGATGGGGGCAAAACCTGGAGCGAGCAGGAGCTGGATATTCCAAAAGAATTTCAGGAATGTGACATACATTCTTTCCCGCCTTTGTTCTTTTCCCTCTCAGACGGCATCATGCCGGCGTTTGCCAGTAAGGACGGCGGAGGACAAGATTCTTTGCTTTTTGTGACCCATGACAGCGGAGAAACCTGGACTTTATTTGTGAATGAAAGCAAAGGGGAATCGGATGGAATAGAATGGAATTTTCATGACTGGAAATATGAGGTAACGGCCGGTGATCAATCCTGGATTTTTGAACATTATGCATGGAAAAGAATCGAATGATTCCTCCTTTATTTCAGAATTTGATGGAACCATTGGGGGATGCTTTCATGATCAATAAAGGGCTGTGGATTCTCAATCACAATGTACCCTGTTCCTGTGCCTGCAGATATTGTTTGCTTCGCTCCCACAAAAAAGCGGAGAACGGAGTTCCCTATGAGCGGGGCAAAGAAATGGCCCTTCGCTTTGATGAATGGCGAAAGAAAAGGAAGCCGGATGATTTTTGGTTATCCTATACCATCGGCTATTGTGCCGATTACCCCGAGCTTGTCGACAATATTGCATTCAATAAAGCCTTTGATTATATCGGATTCCGTTATTTGCAGATCAACGGAATTCGATTCAGGAGCGAACCGGAACTTTTCCAGTATCTAAAGGATGCCAAAGATGCAGGTGTTACCCATGTGGATACAAGCTTTTACGGCCTTGAAGAATACCACGATAGGTTTGCCGCAAGAAAAGGCGATTTTCAATATTTAATCAAGATATTGAAAGTTGTTCAAAAACTTGATCTGAAGCCCCAGATATCAATCCCCCTATTTGAGGATAACAAGGATCAGATAGAGGAGCTGGTTTCTCTTCTGGAGGAGTATGTAGGGTCAGAGGGTGCATTTCATATATTCCTTCAGGATTACCGCGGATACGGTGAGCATTTGGAAAGGGTTAGGCTCCTTCGCCGGTCCTATGAAGCCTTGCCGAATAAAATCAAGAGATATATGAATCTTTCAAGATACAAAACGGAAGAGAAATGGCTAAGGGACGGCAACTTTCCCAAGTACACTTCAAGAAATCTTCATTTGGTCCTTGGCCCTGATACTATTGATATGCTCGAGAAGATGACCTGCGATGAGATCGTGGATTACCTTGTTGGCCTTGATGAAGCATATTATGAGGCAATTCCTGATATTCATACATTAGCGGGATTGTATGGCAATATAAAGTCTCAAAAGCTTTACAGGCAGCGGGATTTGCAGTGGAAATGGCAGAAACGGTACATAGCCGATCACAATTTAAAGCTTCATGACGTAACGGATGAACGGCTTTGCGGCTCCATGAGGTTTTAGTTTTGTTGCCATTACGATGATTCTGTCTGAAGACGCGGATGAATCTGTCCCGGTTTCATTAAAATTCTGAATAAATGATTTCCTATCGAAATATGGAATATAGGATGGAAAGCAGATTGCATAAACAGCGCTAAATCCCAAATATTCCGGGGGTGGTCAAAATGGAGGAAAAGAAAAAATACAAAGAGCCCGCAAAGGAACTGGATGTATATGGAGAGTTTGATGTCGTGGTGGTGGGAGGCGGCTGCGCCGGTTTTCCTGCAGCCATAGCAGCTGCAAGAAATGGCGCAAAAACCTTGATTATAGAGCGTTTTCCCTTTTTCGGGGGCACTGCTACGGCATCCCTGATGGCAAACATCGTTGGATTTCGCAATCAGGTGGAACCGGATTATCTGCAGACCACCAAGGGGATTGGAGAGGAGTTGATCCTTCGCCTGCTGGAGATAGGCGGTGCGGTCAAATCAAGAAATGCCTATCCTTCCGTCCAGAGGAGCGACAAAAAAGGGGATCTGTCCTATAACTATGCCTTTGATACGGAGAAATTTAAGTATGTGGCCCTGAAAATGGTAAAGGAATCGGGAGCCCATATCTTGTTCCACACCTATTTTTCCGACGTGATTTTCGACAGCGATCATCTTCTAAAGGGGATTATCATCGAAAACAAGTCCGGGCGGCAGGCTGTCTTTGCAAAAATCATCATTGATGCCACCGGCGACGGGAACGTGGCCTTTAAGGCAGGCGTACCCTATTGGCAGACAAAGAAGGATGAAGCCAAGCGCCTCAATGACGGGCTCATGTATAAGATCGCGGGCTTTCCTTCTGAAACGAAAGCTCCGGGTTGCCTCATCAATCAGCATATGGTGGTCTGGGGGCCGAGCCCGGGACCTATCAATGCTGCCGACGCGGATGAATTGACAAGTGCAGAAATCGAAACAAGGCTACGGGTTTTTGAGGACCTGGAGGAAAAGAAAAAGAGGTGGCCGGAGGATTTAAAGGGAGCATATGTTGTGGATACGGGCAGCCTCCTTGGGATCCGCCAGACCAGGTTCTTTTACGGGGAATATATGCTGACAGGGGAGGACGTTCTTGAAGGCCGCAGGTTCTGGGATTCCATCGCGGTGGCGGCAAACCCCGTCATCAGCTACTTTGGATACAGGCGTTTTCTCACCCATGAAGGCTATACCATACCCTATAGAGCCATCCTGCCCAAAAAGATCGACAACATGTATGTGGTAGGCAGGTGCATGTCCTCTGACCAGATCGCCTTTGAATCCTGGCGGGCCATGGCCCATATCATGGCGGTGGGCCAGGCGGCCGGCGTTGCTGCAGCCCTTTGTATAGAGGATAAGGTGCTGCCGAAAAAAATCGATGTCCGCAAACTGCAGGAAAGGCTGATAGAGCAGGGCTGTGAGATAGGGCAGGGATTTAGGAAAAAAGGAGACAGTCAAATGCAGGATTCTTCCGAAACCCTTGCTACAGGAGAGGCTGCTGATGCAGTCCATCGCGTCGTATACAGGGAAATGAAAGCGGGAGAAGAATGGCAGGTTTACAATATGGTCATGCGATGCTTTCTTGAGTTTATTGCCCCGGGATATTCAAGGGAAGGCATCGATAACTTTGCAAGGTATGTAAACCCGGAGCTTTTGCTCAGGCGAACCCAAAATGGAAATTTCGTTTTTGTCGCCGTAGTGGATGATGAGATCATCGGAACCGTTGAGGTGAGCGGCAACAACCATATTGCACTTTTATTTGTCAAAAAAGAGTATCATCGAAAGGGTATTGGCAAGGCCCTTTTGAATATGGCCATTGAAGAGTGCAAGAGGCGAAATCCTGCTGTGAAAATCGTGAATCTCAATGCATCGCCCTATGCCGTGAAGATTTACGAAAGGCTGGGGTTTAGGAAAATACAGGAAGAACAAGTCAAGGACGGCATCCGATTTACTCCGATGGAAAAAGAGGTATGAGAAGCAATCTTTTGAGGGAGGTTTTGCCATGCAAAGAAAAATTACGGGAGCAACAGCCCATATCAACCTGGACTACGCCAGGATGCACGAAGCGGGCATCCATGCCCTTCGCTATGGTTTTGGTTTTCCTTTTGAGGAGGATGGGAAAAGCCCGAGTCAAAGGTTCTTAAAGGCCAAGGAACGGGCTATGGAGCTTAGGGAGGCAGGCTTTGATCTTTTGGGAAGTACCTTTGGCCCCGGCTCCTATCGATATGATCCCAAGGTCAAGGCTACCCGTTGGGTATCATCGATCCCTGAGTGGATAGGGGGATATGATTCCGATTCTTTTTACGAGGCTGTGGAAGCGGCCGGGGAATTCCTTGGAAGGGAATGCAAGGATCTCTGCGAGTACTGGCAGGTGGCCAATGAGCCGGACATCGACATTTTTAAGGGGGACATGACCGACAGCCAGAGCGTACGCTTTCTCATAGCATTGGCCAGAGGGCTCAAAAAGGGAAACCCCAATGCCAAGCCGGGAATCAATCTTGGGTTTATGACGCCCTACAGCGAATGGCTCCTGAAGCAATTATACCGCATCCCGGATTCTCCCTTTGATTACGTCGGGATAGACGGCTATATGGGCTCCTGGCAAAAAGGAGGCCCGCAGGACTGGCTGTGGTATATTGACAAGGCCTACGATATTTCCGGAAAACCGGTCATCATCAATGAGTGGGGATATTCCACCCTTCAAAAGGGACCCAATCCTGATCCGGAGGGGAAGAGACGCTATAATCAGAGCGTTTGTAAAAATAAGGAATGGGGCTTTGTCTGGCGCGAGCAGCACTCCCCGGAAGAACAGGCCGATTATATACGGGAGTGCATGAGAATTTTCGCAGAGCACCCGGCAGTCATCGGGGAATTCTTTTTCCGCTGGTCGGATACCGAGACCTGCTGGCAGTGCGGGGACCCCTTGTGCCCTGCAGAATGCGCATGGGGAATAGTAGATGTAAACGGAAATCCCAAGCCGGGCTATTATGCCCTGAAGGAAAGCTATGAGAAATATTTTAAGTAAAGGGTGCTTCTGTGAAACTGGACGGCTTAGATGCATAAGCCATAGAACAAGGATATCCTCTTTCGTTGTTTGAATCAAAATCAGCAAGAATATTCCTTCTTCCATAGGAGGGAGATGATTTAAAATATTTCGGGGATGGAGCATGAGGATATTTCCCGGTCGTAAGCTATAGGAGTTTGGGAGTGCATGAAAGAAGGGAATCCTTCTCGATGATAAAAGGAGTGAAATAAGCGATGGTAAAAAATCAAACACAGCTCCCCATACATGGGGTGTAGTTGAATTAACCTTTGTATCCAATAAGGACTATGCCAATCCCTACTGCGATGTGGATATCGATGTCATATTCACTTCACCGGAGGGCAGGGAATATACCACTGCAGGGTTCTGGGACGGAGATAAGAACTGGAGGGTGAGGTTTGCCCCTGTTTCAAAAGGACGATGGACATGGACTTCAAAGGCAAGCTGCGAAAGCGATTCGGGTTTACACGGAAGAAGCGGGAGCTTCGACGTTGTAGAGTATGAAGGAGAAAATCCCCTATATAAGCATGGTTTTGTGAGGATAATGGAGCAGGGGAGAGGCTTTGAGCATTGGGATTCCACTCCGTTTTTCTGGCTGGCCGATACTGTATGGTCCTGTCCGGCAAAGGCTGAGCTTGAGGAGTGGAAGGAATTCATCGACTATCGAAGCCGCCAGGGCTATAATGTAATGCAAATGAATTCCTTACCCCAGCACGATCAGACCGGTCAATTCTACCGCTTGCCCTTTGCCTCTTCTGCCCAGGGATGGGATTTGAATAAACCGGAAGCATCTTATTTCAGGATCTTAGACGAGATGGTGGAGTATGCAGCCGAAAAGGGCATCTATTCAGCCCTTGTTGTTCTCTGGTTTGATTATGTACCTAACACCAATCCCACTTGGAATATAAAAAGGAAAGCGTTATTCACACCGGAGCAGGCAGCGAGGTATGGGAGGTACTTGGCAGCCCGGTATGGGGCCTATGGAGCCATGTGGCTTGTATCAGGGGATACTGACTACTGCGATGATTATGCTGATGAGGTGTACAGCGCAGCTGCAAGGGCGATACGCAAGGCTTATCCGGTTCATACGCCCATGACAGCCCATTTAAATGGAGGCCTGTTTACTCCTGAAAGGCTTAATAAGCATGAATGGTTAAGCTTTCATATGCACCAGTCAAGCCACACCGAGCGAAGCAAAGAAAGTGCCATATACTTTGCCCGGAAGAATCGTGAGTATAGTCCCATAAGGCCTGTCCTCAACGGCGAACCTTGCTATGAAGGAGCATACAACCATGAAAAAAAAGAAAAATTCAGGAATGAGTTTATTCGTGAGGTGGCCTGGGCAAGCATCTTTGCAGGAGGAAATGCCGGTTTGACCTATGGAGCCCATGGCTTGTGGTCATGGCACCGCGAGGGGGAATGTTTCGGGGATACCTTTACGTATCGTGTGTCCGATGACTGGAGGACAGCAATGCAGTTTCCGGTTGCCCGGCAGATGATTTTGCTAAAGTACTTTTTTGAAAAGCTTGAGTGGTGGAGACTGGAGCCCCTGACCGGGGATGAATGGTATGCCAACGGGGCGGTTGCTGCAGCCTATGATGACAAGAGCGTCATTGTTGTATATTTACCGGATGAATCACCCTTTACTGTAAAGATTGATGATGCAGAGAATTATCATGCTGTGTATTATAATCCGGTAACCGGACAGTATTCGGATTGCATTTTGGAAAGAACAAATAACGGCTGGATTGCCCAAAAAGCAGATTGGCCGGGAGACCGTGTTCTGCTGCTAAAGAGAGAATCCGTAGAAAAGGAATAAGATATGCTTTAATATGACAAGAAGGGTGATGGCTGAAACTTACTAAGCTTTTTGTAAATATGCCGGGTACTTTAAGACTGGCATTTTTTAAGAATATGCATGAAGGGAAGGAAGTAGGATGTTAACATTCACGGTAACTGCATTGTCGCTTCTGATTACAATTGCTTTGCTGGCAGGTACTCTGATATGTGCACGGGGTATGAGGACCGGTGATTTATTATATAAGGGCGGTTTTTGGTTTTTTCTCCTCTCTTTTTTGTCACGCTTATACACGTGGATTCGCAATCCTATCATGGATAGAATCATTCAAAACCTTGCCGAGAGAGGGGCGGATGGGATTGGCCGCTGGGTCGTCGTTTCCCAGATCCCTTCAAGCCTGCTCGATGCTGCAGCCCTGATCATTTTAGCGGCATTTTTCTTGGCCGGGCTGAATGATAGAAGAGAGGACAAGATATAACCGGATCATTTGATAGGTTGTATAAATTGAACAAAGGGACTTTATGTGGCTTTTGGGCGACAGTAATAGTTGATAGAATTTTTTCTTGTATTTCTTGCAATATCCTTTAGAATAATGAATGAAGGGTATCTAAGTTGGGGATCTATCCAAAATGCATAATGGATGCTGTCGCTAAGTAGCCCTCCGGAAAGGTTTTCCCACAGACGAAAGTACTCTAAGTTCAGGATGACAGGATACGATAGGCAGATCTAAGTATAAAAGGGGGATAGGGTATGAAGATCAATGAAATGATACATATCAATCAGATAGGCTACCGCCCTCAGGATAAGAAAGTCTTCATCGTCAATGGGAAGGATGGCGCCTTTGAGGTTGTTGATGTCGTAAACAATGAGGTTGTTTTCGCAGGACAGGTATCCGGGCCGGTTTCGGATCCATCCAGTGGGGATGAGGTTTATTATGGGGATTTCTCTTCGGTCACCAAAGCCGGTGAATACTATATCAGCATGCCGGGCTTTGGCAGATCCTATTCTTTTGCTGTAAAGGAGCATGTATATAAAGACGTAAAAAACGGGCTTTTGAAGGCCTTTTACTTCCAAAGATGCGGTACCGCCCTTGAGGAAAAGCATGCCGGCCCTTGGAAGCATGGTGCTTGCCATACAAAAGAGGGGATAATCTACGGGCAGGAGGATAAGAGGCTGGACGGCACCGGTGGCTGGCATGATGCAGGGGATTACGGGCGATATGTGGTTCCTGCCGCCAAAGCCCTGGCAGATTTGCTGCTGGCCTATGAATTCTTCCCCGATGCATTTGCAGAGGAGATCAATATTCCCGAGAGCGGAAACGGAGTTCCCGATATATTGAATGAATGCCGGTATGAGCTGGAATGGCTGTTTAAAATGCAGGATCAGGAAAGCGGGGGAGTCTATCACAAGCTGACCACCAAGCATTTCTGCGGGATGGTCATGCCGGAAGAGGATGCTGCTGACCTGTATTTCCTGCCCATCTCCTCAACGGCTACGGGGACCTTCGCAGCCGTTATGGCCATGGCAGCCAGGATCTATAAGCCCTTTGACGGGGGCTTTGCCGCCAGATGCTTGTCTGCCGCAGAGAAGGCCTGGGGCTGGCTCCGGCGGAATCCCGATTTCATCGGCTACCAGAATCCGCCGGATGTATGGACCGGCGGCTATGGGGACAGGACCGACCGGGATGAGAGGTTCTGGGCAGCGGCTGAACTTTACAGAACGACCGGGGAAGAGCAGTATCATGAGAGCTTCAAGGAAAGCTATGGGGAAAACTTTGATAAGTATGAACTGGGCTGGGCACCTGTAGGGGGCTATGGAACGATTGCCTACCTGTTTACGCCGGAGGAGAGGACCGACGGGGAAATCCGCCGGGAGCTTTTAAGCGGATTTCTAAAAAGGGCGGAGGAGCTCGTGGTGAGGAGCCAAGAGGACGGTTACGGCATTTCCCTGGGCTATAACGAATACAGGTGGGGAAGCAACATGAACGTATGCAATAATGCCATGCATCTGATCCTTGCCCATATGCTCCGCCCCAATGATGAGTACATTCAGGCAGCCCAGGCTCATCTCCACTATATCCTGGGCAGAAATGCCCTGGATCAGTGCTATGTTACCGGATTTGGATCCAAGCCCGTCATGGCACCCCACCACCGGCCGTCAGAGGCAGACGGAATCGTGGACCCTGTTCCGGGCCTTCTGTCGGGGGGGCCAAACAGCGGACTCCAGGATCGGGACGCCAGACGGCACCTGCAGGGGCAGCCGCCGTCCAGATGCTTCATTGATGTGATGGGCAGCTTTTCCACCAATGAGATAACCATCTACTGGAACTCTCCGGCGGTGTTTGTTGCAGGATATTTTGACCAAGCTTGATGGGCAGATGCAGGGTAAATCTTTGAAGAAGCCGCTTATGAGGAACAAGGCTGGATACCCGGGATGACATTTTGCCGGTTTCTGTCTGGCATGATGGTTCACCATATATAAATATTCGTATTTTGGGAGAGGGAGAAGAATATGTATACCTATAAGACAAAAGGAACATGCTCAAGGAAAATTGAATGCGAAATAGAAGGAGACATACTAAAGAAAGTACGCTTTACCAACGGATGCGACGGCAACCTGGAGGGCATCAGCAGGCTGGTGGAGGGAATGCCCGTTGAAAAGGTTATCGAAAAGCTAAAGGGAATCAAGTGCCAGGGAGACACATCCTGCCCTGACCAATTGGCCCGGGCTCTGGAAGAATACCTGCGTTCTAATGAGGGAGCTGCCGCAAAGGTGCTTTAAACTGGAAGCTATATTCCCCTTTTATCAAACCAATGAAAACCGGAGATAGTTTTTTGCATTGGCTTTTTCCGGTTTTTCGGCAAATGAAATGGACTGTTTCACAATAGGATTTTTCTCATTGTGAGGCAGTCCTTTTTCCTTTTAGGAAAAAAAGCACAAAAACTCCGCCTGATTTTACCAGGGACAAATCCTTTCTGACGTTATATAATGATGGTGAAACAGGATAGACGGAAAAGCTGCTTGGGAGGAGTACGATGCTTATACATAAATTGACTCAAAGATTCAGAAAAGCAACAGCCAGGGAAGCACGATTTCTCCGGCTCGGGGAGCCTTCCTTTATAAGGGTTGGACTTGTAATTATGCTTGAGATAGGCCTTCTTGCAGGCTGTTCTTTTGCTGTAGATCCGATGGATCATGAAAAAGCCGGGCTTCAGCAAAAGGAGGCCTATGAGGAAGGGCTGTCAAAGCCGGAACAGGAGAAGGAGGAGGAAGTGACCGGGATAGGGACAACCGAAGATGAGCCCGGTCAGGAATTACAGGAACAACCGAAGAAAGATGAGATTGATTCTGTAGAAGAAAAACGGGAAGGTGAGGAAGAGTCAGAGATGATCCCGGTGGATCCGGTGGAAAAGGAGCAGCTCAATGATCCCAAAAGCCAGGATGAAAAGGAATTGGTTTCACGGGATCATGGGGATGCAGGACGGGAGCCGGAGAAAATTCCATATGGATATCTGAATGAGCTGGCAGAAAAGATAGCGGAGAGCATGAACGCAAAGAGGCAACATAAGCTTTCCTGGAATGAAAAGCTTGCCATTGCGGCCAGGGAACAGGCCAAAGAGGTGAACGATCGGGCGTCCACCAATGTGTCGGAGCCGATCAAATTGCTGGCCGAACTGGGGATCCAGTATGGCAGCTGTGCCTATGGCCACCTGCTTTTCCTTGGGGAGACTCCCAAGACCCTGACCGTTCACGAGATCCTGGAGGCATCCGGCCGGGAATTGATGGATGAAAACCTGGATGATGTAGGCGTCGGGGTTTACTATGGGAAAAACGGGCTTTCGTTGTCCATCATCCTCACCAGTCCTGAACCGGATGCAACGGTCGGCAGCGGAAATCCCGCGGAGCCGGGGCCTGCAGGAAAAGAAGCCCGGTTTTTGGCGGATATAGAAGAGAACATATGGAGGCTTGTCAACAAAAAGCGGCAGGAGGAGGGGCTGCCTCCCCTGTCCTGGAGCGAAGAAGCCGGCAAGATAGCCAGGGCCAAGGCAAAGGAGATGTATGACTACAACTACTTTGCCCACGGGTCGCCCTACAGCGGGAGCATGGAGGAACAGTTTGAAAGGTTCGGCGGCCTGGTCCTGGGAGAGAATGTATTCGCCATCGGGGAGAATATAGCCATGTCCACGGGCAGGAGCAAGGAACAACTGGCGGCATCTTTTTGGATGGATATGTGGATGAACAGTCCGGGGCACCGGGCCAACATTCTCAATGAAAACTATACCCATATGGGCGTCGGAGTCATCCTGGGTGAGGACGGCCGCGCCATTGCCGTCCAGGAATTTTGTACTCCCAATTAAAGCCTTTATTTTTCCATTGACATTCCGATAAACATTTGCTATTATGACAAAAATACCTTTAATCTGGTCCTGTGAGGCCGGGAAGGAATATAGAGCCGTAGTCTATCTATGCCTTTTCGCCTTCCGGACCGGAAGGCTTTTTTCATGCGCACTTTTAATCTGGGCCTGTGAGCCGGAAAAGGAGGAAGCAAAATGCTGAAAGGTCGACATTTGATTGACCCTATGGATTTTACCCTTGAGGAGATGGATGAACTATTTGAGCTGGCTGGAAAAATGACGGAAAAACCGGAGAGGTATTCCCGGATATGCAACGGGAAGATCCTTGCCACCCTGTTTTATGAGCCCAGCACCCGCACAAGGCTTAGCTTTGAAGCGGCCATGCTGAGGCTGGGCGGAAGCACCCTGGGCTTTTCAGAGCCCAATTCCAGTTCAGTAGCCAAGGGCGAGAGCATTGCAGATACGATAAGGACAGTTGCCTGCTATGCCGACATCGCAGTGATGCGAAGCCCGAAGGAAGGGGCACCCCGGGTTGCATCCATGTACTCGGACATTCCTGTCATCAATGCCGGTGATGGGGGCCATCACCATCCGACACAAACACTCACGGATCTTTTCACCATCAAATCCCTGAAAAAAAGGATTTCCAATTTGACCGTAGGTTTCTGCGGCGATCTGAAATTCGGCCGCACTGTTCATTCCCTGATTAAGGCCATGTCAAGATATGAAAAGATTCAATTCATATTCATATCCCCGGAGGAACTGAGAATTCCCGATTATATCAAGGAAATGGTATTGAAAAAGGAGAATATAGGCTTTGTAGAAGTAGAAAGGATGGAAGAGGTCATGGGATCCCTGGATATCCTTTATATGACCAGGGTGCAAAGGGAGAGGTTTTTCAACGAGGAAGATTATTTAAGGTTGAAGGACACCTACATCCTTGATAAGGATAAAATGAAGGCGGCCAAAGAGGATATGATTGTCCTCCATCCGCTGCCGAGGGTCAACGAAATATCCTATGAAGTGGACAGGGATCCCAGGGCCTGCTATTTCAAACAAGTAAGATACGGAATGTATGTAAGGATGGCTCTGATTGCAAAATTATTGGGGGTGGATGAAGGATGCTGAACATCAACGGGATCGTAAAGGGCCTGGTGATTGATCATATACGCGCAGGCCTGGGGATCAAAATATTCAACTACCTGGGCCTTGACAAGGCGGGATTTACCGTAGCCCTGATTATGAATGCACCCAGCACCAAGCTGGGCAGGAAAGACATGATCAAGATTGAAAATGTCATTGACCTGGACTATACGGTCCTGGGCCTTATTGACCACAACATCACGATTAATGTGATTGAAGATGAGCGTATCAAGGAAAAGATCAAGCTGAAGCTGCCCCGGGAAGTGGAAAATGTCATCCGCTGCAAAAATCCAAGATGCATCACCTCCGTGGAAAAATATCTGCCCCATGTGTTTTTCCTGGTGGATGAGGACAGAGGAGAATACAGGTGCCGGTACTGCGAGGAATCCTATCCCTTGCCGGAGGTGTAGACATTGAGGGATTTACTGATCAAGAATGTGCATATAGTCGACTGCAATAAGGATTTTTATGGAGATGTATATATAAAGGCCGGGAGGATTTTTAAATTCGGAGGCAATTTGAATGCCGGCTGCAGGGTCATCGACGGGGAAGGGCTCCTGCTCCTCCCCTCTTTTGTGGATCTTCATGCCCACTTTCGGGACCCGGGCTTTACCTATAAGGAAGACATCCTATCCGGCAGCCGAGCTGCCGTAAAGGGAGGGTATACGGCCGTGAATCTCATGGCCAATACAAATCCTGTATGCAGCACCATGGATACGGTCAGATACGTCCAGAAAAAAGCCGGATCCATCGGCCTTGTGGATGTCCACCAGTGTGTGTCGGTAACCCGGGGCTTTGACGGAAAAGACATAAGCCACATAGACAGCTTGGAGGCTTCCGTAAGGTTCATCTCCGAGGATGGAAAAGGCGTTCAAGAGGACCGGGTGATGCTTAAGGCTATGGAAAAGGCCAGGGAAAAGGGGATCACGATCATCTCCCATGCGGAAAACATGGACATATCCCCTGTAGATTGGAGACTGGCGGAGAACCTCATGACGGCCAGGGATCTTGTTTTGGCTAAGCATACCGGCTGTCACCTCCACATGGCCCATGTGAGTACAAGGGAAGCCATGGAAGAAATCATTAGGGCAAAAGAGGAAGGCTTTCCTGTAACCTGTGAAGTTACGCCCCACCATATCGCCCTGACGGATGAAGTGGACTACAGGGTGAATCCACCTTTGAGAAAAGAATCGGATGTCCGCTTCCTCATTGAAGCCGTCAAGGAAGGATGGGTGGATGCCATCTCAACGGACCATGCTCCCCACAGTTTTGAGGATAAACAAAAGGGGGCACCTGGCATATCGGGACTGGAGACTTCCTTTGCCGTTTCCTATACTGTCCTGGTGAAGGCAGGCCATATCACCTTAAATAAGCTATCGGAGCTGATGTCAAAAAGGCCTGCAGAGCTTATGAATGTGAAGAAGGGCCGGATCGAAGAAGGCTATGACGGAGATGTGGTTCTGGTGGACATCAGCAAAAAGTGGACGGTGGATATGAAAGATTTCCTGTCAAAAGGCAGGAATACTCCATTTGAAGGAAGGGAATATTTCGGAAAGGTTGTGATGACAATAAAGGCCGGAAAGCTTGTTTACAGTGAGGAGGAGCCCTATGATCATCGACAGACTATATGATGAGGTGAGAAGAAAAGGGCCTGTTTGTGTGGGCCTGGATACTTCCCTTGAGTATATACCCGAGTGGTTCAGAAATCATTTTAATGACATTGATGAAGTATTATTTCAATTTAATAAATGGATCATCGATGCCACTTTGGATGCAGTGGCCTGCTACAAAATACAAATTGCCTATTATGAAGCCTTGGGCCTAAAAGGGCTTTCGGCTTACAAAAAAACCCTTGATTATGTAAGAAGCCTTGGAGCTATTGCAATCGCAGACATAAAAAGAGGAGACATTGCCAAAACTGCCGAGATGTACGCCAGGGCCCATTTTGAAGGGGACTTTGAAAGCGACTTTATTACCCTGAATCCCTATATGGGGATGGATACCCTAAAGCCATTTTTAAGCTATGTAAGAAATATGGAGAAGGGCATCTTTGTGCTGGTGCGGACTTCCAACGAGGGGGCCAAAGATATCCAGTACATCAAGGATGAAAAGGGAGTCAGGGTCTATGCCAGGGTCGCAGAAAAGATTCACGACCTTTCAGAGGATTACTTGGGACAATGCGGTTACAGTTCGATAGGCGGGGTTTTGGGATGCACTCACATTGAGGAAGCGGCAAAACTCAGGCAAGACCTTAGCCACATGTTCATGTTGATCCCGGGATACGGGGCCCAGGGAGGCGGTGCAGCGGACGTGGCAGCATACCTAAAGGACGGCAACGGCGGCATCGTCAACTCCTCCCGGGCGATCCTCCTGGCCTATAAAAAGCATGAGGGCGGGGAAGCCCATTTTGACCTCTATGCCCGCCGCGAAGCTTTAAGGATGAAGGAGGAGATACTGAATGCAGCCGGTTTACCAGAGAAATAAAGTCTTGCAAAATATTGAGGTTGCCCCCGGCATATACCGCTTATCCCTTGAGGGTCTCTTTAGCGGAAAGCCCGGCCAGTTCTACATGCTCCGTGCCTGGGACATCCATCCCCTTCTCTCCCGCCCCCTTAGCATTCACGATATGGATGGGGAAAAAATAGACTTCCTCTATGAAGCAAAGGGCAGGGGAACAAGGCTCCTTGCCGGCCTGAGGCCGGGGGACATCCTTGAAATGCTGGGACCCTTGGGAAACGGTTTTGATGCCGGCAGCATCGGCGGGAAGGTTGCCCTGGTCAGCGGGGGCATCGGCATTGCACCCCTTCTCTATGCGGCAAAAAGCATTACCGGAGCCTCCATAGACCTCTACGCCGGTTTCAGGGATAGGGCTTATATCCTGGACCGCTTTGAGAGGTTTGTGAGCCGTATTTATGTCGCAACCGACAGCGGCATTGACGGAGTAAAGGGCTTTGTCACTGATTTGTTTAACCCCAAAGGATACAGCGCGGTGCTGTGCTGCGGGCCGGAGATCATGATGGAAAAGGTAGCGAAAAAATGCATGGAGGAGAACGTGCCGGTGTATCTGTCCATGGAACGGCATATGGCCTGCGGCGTCGGAGCCTGCTTGGTGTGCACCTGCCCCACAAAGGACGGGAACAAAAGGGTCTGCAGGGACGGGCCTGTGTTCTCGGGCAGGGAGGTGATCTTCAATGCTTGAGGTCAATCTATGCGGAGTGAGGTTGAAAAATCCGGTCATTGCCGCATCGGGGACCTTCGGCTTCGGCCGGGAATACGGAGAACTGTTTGACGTCTCGAAGCTGGGGGGCATATGCACAAAGGGCCTTACCCTGCATAAAAGGGAAGGAAATACGGGCCTTAGGATCTTTGAGACCCCTTCCGGCATCCTCAACAGCGTAGGGCTTCAAAATCCGGGAATCGATGAGTTTATCCAAAAGGAACTAAGCTTCATGAAAAGCATGAATACTGCGGTGATAGCCAATCTGGGAGGCAGCACCGTAGAGGAATACCTGGCGGGGGTTGAAAAATTGAACGAAACAGAGGTGGATTTTATTGAGCTTAACATTTCCTGCCCAAATGTAAAGTGTGGAGGCATGGCCTTTGGAATCAAGTCCGCCGTAGCCTATGATGTGGTGCTCAAAGTCAGGGAAATCTGCAAAAAGCCCCTAATCGTGAAGCTGTCTCCAAATGCGGAGGATATTGTGGATATGGCCTTAAGGTGCGCCGAGGCCGGAGCCGATGCCCTGTCCCTGGTCAACACATTCAAGGCCATGGCGGTTGATATTTATAAAAGGAAGCCTGTCTTTGACAACATCACCGCCGGCCTGTCCGGCCCTGCCATCAAGCCGATTGCCCTTCGAATGGTCTACGAGACTTCTGCCGCAGTGGATATCCCGGTCATAGGGATAGGGGGGATCGTCAGCGCCGAAGACGCCCTTGAGTTTATCATGGCCGGAGCCTCTGCGGTACAGGTGGGGACGGCGAATTTTATAAAGCCTGATATTTGCCTTGACATCATTCAAGGGATGGAAGAATTTATGCGGAAGGAAAATGTGAAAAGCATCGACGAAATCAAGGGAATTATAAGGAGATGATTCTGTGGTAGTTGAAATGCTGAAAAATTGCGGAGCTTTATTGGAAGGCCATTTCCTCTTGTCTTCGGGGAAGCATAGCAATCGATACGTCCAGTGTGCAAAGCTCCTTCAATATCCGGATAAGGCGGAGGCAGTGATCCGCGTTGTGGCAGAAAAGCTCAAGGGGCTGGATTTTGATCTGGTCGTGGGGCCGGCCATGGGCGGGATCATCGTGGCCTATGAGCTTGCGCGCCAGCTTGGGAAAACAGCCATGTTCACGGAGCGGGAAAACGGGGTCATGGCCCTTCGAAGGGGATTTCTAATTGAAAGGGGTCGGAGGGTATTGATCGCTGAGGATGTGGTTACGACTGGAAAATCCTCCCTGGAAACCGCTGAGGTTATAAAGGCTTTTGGCGGTGAAGTAATAGGCATTGCCTGCATCGTGGACAGGGGAAGCAGCCAACTGGAATATCCTTTATACAGCTCTGTCCGTTTAGAGATAGAAAGCTTTGAACCGGAAGAGTGCCCATTATGCCGGCAGAACATCCCCTATGTCAAACCCGGCAGCAGGGGAATGAAATAAGCCAGTGCTGTAAAGTAGAGGCTTTCTAACCACTGGCTGGGCTTTCGAAAGCCTAAAGGAACGGCTTGTTCCGTCTGACGGTTTCATTTTGAATAGGCCCCTTACTCATAACGGCCCAGGGTCCATTATTGGGAAAGAGGGGCTTTTCATACTGCTACCAGACCAATTCAATATGCATGCCTGGTATTTGGGAAAGCGGAGTAATGATTCTCCGCTTTTTGTATAGGCTAACACAGGAAGGGGTGGAAGGCCACTTTTTTCGCGATTTTGGCAGGAGTTTTCAGCAGGATGTAGAATACTTACTATAGCATTGAGCGAAATCCTGTCCAATGCGTTTATCTTTTTTATGTGCCGGCAAGGCCAATCTCCTTGTTGGAAAACGGCGGAAAGGGATCTAAGCCTTCTTCGTTTAGGGAAGCCGGAGATTGAGGCACCGCCGTAAAATGGAAAAGTATTGCTAATCTAGTTGGTATCTTCTGCAGAAAGGATGATGAAAAATGAAAGGCCCATTGGGAAACATTTATGAGATCAGGGATCTCAGGACCAAAAGGATTTCCAGCTTCGATAGAACCGGAGGCAATGGAGACTGCATCTACATTGAGGCAGGAGAAAACAGGACCATTGCTGAGATCGAAGGAGCGGGAATCATCAAGCACATCTGGATCACGATTGCCTGTGAGGATCCGATGATTCGAAGAAATGCCATTATACGAATGTACTGGGACGGTGAAGAAAATCCCAGTGTAGAATCACCGATCGGTGACTTTTTCGGTCAGGGATGGGGCGAGCGCTACAATTTTATTTCCCTTCCTCTGGCAGCAGCTCCCGCAGGCGGTCAGGCTCTGAATTCCTATTTCCCGATGCCTTTTGGAGACGGTGCCAGGATTACCGTGGAAAATCAATCGGATAAACCCATCAACGCATTCTATTTTTATATAGACTATGAGATCCATCCGTCTATGCCTGCCGGTGCAGGAAGATTCCATGCATGGTGGAACAGGGAAATCACCGATTCCCATGGGGATTTGGGCGAAAATGAATGGGGGGTCCTGGGAGAGACTGCCAAGAATCCCTCCGATAAGGACAATTATCTCTTCGTAGAAGCCGAAGGGAAAGGCCATTTCGTCGGCGTCAACTACTATGTCGATAACCCAAGCCCCATGTGGTATGGCGAAGGAGACGATATGTGGATGATCGACGGTGAACCCTGGCCGGGCTCCCTCCATGGAACGGGAACAGAGGATTTCTTCAATTCCTCCTGGTGTCCCAATGAGATCTACATGCATCCCTATTTTGGATATGCCAGGATTCCCCATAAATTGGGCTGGATGGGAAGAACCCACTGCTATCGGTTCTTTTTAGAGGATCCCATTTACTTTGACAAATCCATCAGGGGCTCTATCGAACATGGCCATGCCAATGTGCTGACCCTGGATCTGGCCTCAGTTGCCTATTGGTATCAGACGGAGCCTCATAAGCCTTTCCCTGCCATATTGCCCAAGGAGAAGAGACAGAACATGCCTCCTATTGAAGCAAGGGAAGTGCTTAGGTGGAGAGACGCCTGGAGGAAATCTAAGGGCAACGGAAAGCTTTGGGGGCATGAATAAGCCTTTGCCGCCTGAGGAGAAAATGGAATGAAATATGGTAAAAGGATTCTGTGGGTTCTTATCTGCATTCTGGTAGTCGGGGGCTCAGTGATTCTCTGGCAAAACAGCAAGGTGGAGGAGAGCGGCTCCGGCGACAAGGCTGAAGGCATCGTAGACCAAAAAGACGCTGAAGGCGAAAAGGATGAAGATGCCGGTGAAGCTGCATTGGAAGAGGAGGGTGCTGAAGAATCACCTTCTTCAGATGATCAAAAAGAGGGGGAGAAGGATATGACCCTGCCGTTGTCCGATCCGAAAAATGAGGGGAATTGGGAAGTATTTGAACCCATGACCGACGAGTTTGAAGGAGACAGCCTGGACCCTGAAAAATGGTGGGCTTATAACCCCCAGTGGAAGGGGAGGCAGCCGGGATACTTCTATCCCGGAAATGTAAGCGTCAGTGACGGGAAACTCCATCTGACCATGAAGGCGGAGGAGGTTCCCGAGATGCCGAAGGAGGAAGGCTATCATACCTACACCTGTGCAGCGGTCAAGAGCAAGGTAAAGGTTTTATACGGCTATTTTGAAGTCAAAGCCAAGCCCATGAGGTCAGCCGGCTCCAGCGCTTTTTGGTTTTATGACTCCACCCCGGAGTGGTGGACCGAAATCGATGTGTTTGAGATCGGCGGAGGAGCTCCCGGTTTTGAGCGAAAATATAACATGAACCTCCATGTTTTCCGCACGCCGGAGGAGGATCGCCACTGGGATAAACCGAAGATCTGGGATGCGCCCTGGGACCTGGCAGACGATTACCATGTATACGGCCTTGAATGGGATGAGGATTTTATCAAGTTCTATGTAGACGGATTACTGGTGAGAAGGGATGTCAATACCCACTGGCATCAACCCCTTTATATGAACTTCGACAGCGAAACCATGCCTGACTGGTTTGGACTGCCTGATATAGAGGATTTACCTTCCACCTACAGCATTGAATATGTCCGGGCATGGAAAAAGAAGGAAAACTAATAGGTGCAGGCAGGAGGGCCATTCCATGAACGCAAAGGAAAACTATTTGGAGGCTATATACTTTGGAAATCCCAGATATGTTCCCCTGGCCTGTGAACCCATATGGTTCGGTTTTTCTTTTGAAGATCTCTTCAAGATGGGAAACTGGACCGACAGATGGGGTGTCAGATGGCAGACGGAGCGCAAGGATATGGTGCCCTTCCCCAAAGGGCATCCCCTGCAGGATATCAGGCGGCTTGACGAATACAAATTCCCGGATCCGGACTCCTTTGTCTTAAGCGAAGAAGTGAGGGAACTCCTGCCCAAAATCGATCGGAGTAAAACCCTTGTTATGGGAAATCTGGTGTATTTTCTATATGAAAGAGCATGGGCTTTAATGGGAATGGAGAACTTTATGATCTCTTTGATTGAATATCCCGATGAGATGCATGCCCTTTTGCATCAGATAGCCCACTTTGCCAGGGGGATTTTCGATCGGTATTTGGAACTGGGAGTGGACGGAGTCGGGTTTTCGGAAGATTTGGGCTCTCAAAAGGCTTTGATGTTATCTCCGAAGCTTTTTCGGGAGTTCTTCCTTCCTGAGTATGTCTATGCCTTTGAAAATCTGCTAAAGGAAAAGAAAATCATCCATTTCCACAGCTGCGGCTGTATCCATGAAATAGCCGGCGACCTTGCTTCCATCGGGGTGACGGTGCTAAATCCTGTTCAGGCCAGGGCCAATGATTTGGCCAGGGTAAAGCGGGATACGATCGGCAAAACGGCCTTAAGCGGGGGGATTGATACCCACCTGCTGCTCACGGGGACGCCGGAGCAGGTTCGGGATGAGACCATCCGGGTTTTGGAGATACTAAAGCCCGGAGGCGGATATGTATGCGGGCCGGATCAATCCTATCCCGGCATACCGGCCGAGAATATGGAAATGCTGTGGAAAACCGCTCGGGAGTTTGGACAATATGAATGAATCAAAGGAGGAGATTGAATTGGCAAATATCAACGATATGAAAGTGCTTCAGCCCCAGAACAGGCTGCGGGGACAGCTGCCCAAGATTGGGATTCGTCCCATTATTGACGGCCGCCGTCGCGGAGTCAGGGAATCCCTCGAGGAGCAGACCATGAACATGGCCCGGGCTGCCGCAAAGCTTTTCGAGGAAAATTTGAGGCACCCCAACGGGATGCCGGTGGAATGCGTTATAGCGGATACCACCATCGGAGGGGTGGCAGAGGCCGCGCAAACCGCTGAAAAATTTGCAAAAGAGGGTGTAGCGGTGACCCTATCCGTTACCCCCTGCTGGTGCTATGGTTCCGAAACCATGGATATGGATCCTTTGACCGTAAAAGGCGTATGGGGATTTAATGGGACAGAGCGCCCCGGTGCCGTTTATCTGGCGGCCGTTTTAGCAGCCCACAATCAAAAGGGCTTGCCTGCCTTTGGCATATACGGTAAGGATGTCCAGGATGCCAATGACACAACCATTCCAGAGGACGTAAAAGCAAAGCTTTTACAGTTTGCCAGGGCCGGCTTGGCGGTTGCCACCATGCGCGGCAAATCCTACCTGGGGATGGGCGGAGTCTCCATGGGGATAGCCGGATCCTTTGTAGATCCCGACTTCTTTGAAAGCTACCTGGGTATGCGGGTGGAATCCATCGATGAATCGGAATTCATTCGAAGAATGGACCATGGGATTTATGATAAAGAAGAGTACGAAAGGGCCCTGGCATGGGTGAAGAAACACTGCAAGGAGGGCTGGGACCCCAATCCGCCGGAGCTGCAGCACTCCCGCGAGCAGAAGGACAGGGACTGGGAAACCGTTGTGAAGATGACGCTGATTGCCCGTGACCTGATGATAGGGAATCCGAAACTGGCCGAGATGGGTTATGAGGAAGAGGCCATGGGACACAATGCGATTGCAGCGGGCTTCCAGGGGCAAAGGCAATGGACCGATTTCATGCCAAACGGAGATTTCATGGAGGCGATTTTGAATTCTTCCTTTGACTGGAACGGTATCCGTGAGCCCTTTATTGTAGCCACTGAAAACGATTGCTTAAATGGCGTAGCCATGCTCTTTGGCCACCTGTTGACCAATACGGCCCAGGTCTTTGCCGATGTGAGGACCTACTGGAGTCCAGAGGCTGTAAAACGGGTAACCGGTTATCAATTGTCCGGCCTTGCGGAGAACGGAATCATCCATCTGATCAATTCGGGCTCTGCTGCTCTGGACGGAACCGGAAGACAGACGAAGAACGGTGTTCCTGTCATGAAACCCTACTGGGAAATCACACCGGAGGAAGCAATGGCCTGTTTGGATGCAACTGAGTGGTGCCCTGCAAACCTCGGATACTTCAGGGGCGGCGGCTTCTCCTCCAGGTACATTAGCAAAGGCGGAATGCCGGTTACCATGTCCAGATTGAATATTATAAAAGGATTAGGGCCGGTTCTCCAGATCGCAGAAGGATACACTGTAGAACTGCCGGAGGAAGTCCACGAAATTCTGCACAAGAGAACCGACTATACCTGGCCTACCACCTGGTTTGCTCCCATTCTGACCGGAAAAGGCGCCTTCAAGGATGTATATTCCGTGATGAACAACTGGGGTGCCAATCACGGTGCATTCAGCTACGGCCATATCGGAGGGGATTTGATTACCCTGGCTTCAATGCTGAGAATACCGGTTTGTATGCATAATGTACCCGAAGAGAGGATCTTCCGACCCAGTGCCTGGAGCGCTTTTGGAACCATGGATCTTGAGGGAGCGGATTTCAGAGCATGCAGCAATTTCGGACCTCTGTATGGGAAGAAATAGCATTTTGATTAATGAAAGGGCTATCTTTCGATAGCCCTTTCATTAAAGCAAAGAATTTTCCTGCTTTACGCCAAAAAAGTCGAGGTGCAAATCGGATGAAAGTTTTATTTCTTTCTGTAACGGCAGGGCAAGGTCATAATCAGGCAGCCAAAGTGGTGATGGAGTATTTAAAGGATCGAAATGTCGAATGTACGATGCTGGATACCTTTGAGTACATCAACCCCATACTCAGTGAATCGATTGCAAAGGGGTACCTGATATCCACCAAGTTTACCCCCACCGTGTATGGGAAGCTATACAGGCTGGCTGAGAAGCACGAGCGAAGGGACTCAAAGCTGTCGATAACAAAACTGACCAATTCCATACTGTCGAGAAAATTGATTAGCTTCTTGAATGATTACGATCCGGATGTCATTGTTTGTACCCACATCTTCTCAGCCCAGATCATCAGCCATTTGAAGCGGAAAGGCCTGGCAGCCAAGACCATAGGAATCGTTACGGATTTCACCATTCATCCTTTTTGGGAAGAAACGGATTTGGACTATTATATTACCGCCAGTGAGCTTTTGAACCTACAGATGATGAAAAAGGGGATCGATATAAGTAAGGTAAAGGCCATCGGGATCCCGATCCATACCAAGTTTTCAGAAAAGAGAACGACCCAGGAAGCCAGAAGCTTGCTGGGCATGGAGGATCGGACAACGGTACTGGTGATGAGCGGCAGCATGGGATACGGCAATGTGGCCCATATCATTGAACAAATGAACAGGCTGGATATGGATTTTCAGATCATATCCGTATGCGGACATAATGAAGCGCTGAAGAGGAAAATCGATTCATTTAAAACCCAAAAGAAAATTTACAACTTTGGATATGTCGACAATGTTGACGTCATGATGGATGCCTCCGATTGCATCGTAAGCAAGCCGGGCGGTTTGACCGTCTCTGAAAGCCTGGCAAAGGGCCTACCTCTCATCATGATCAACCCTATTCCCGGCCAGGAGGATCGGAATGTGGAATTTCTCCTGAACAACGGAGTTGGGATGAAGATCAGCAGTACCTTCCCCATTGATGAGGCCCTTTACCAGATTCTTTACGACGGCTGGAGGCAAAATCACATGAAGGAAGCAATCAAGTATCTTGCCAAACCCAACTCAACAAGGGATTTAGCAGAGCTAATTATGCAGATGGCTTAAAACTATAGAATGCGACAGGGGACGGTTCTCTGTAGCAGAAAATGCTAAAGAGGACCGTCCCCTGTAGTATTTTTTTGGGAAAAAAGGACTATGGAATGCTGTCAACACCCCCTATAAAATGTATAAGACAAAGAGATTGTGTAATATTTACGTAATATATATGTAAGAATTATTAAAACACTATTGATATTTGTCGAAAAATATTATAGAATGATGGCATACAATGGGAAGAGGGGGCGTTGGGTGTGATATTAGTCAAAAAAGGTAAAACAGCCAGGATAGCAACAGCACTAAGCATATCCACCATGCTGCTCTTGTCTAATACGGCAATGGCTGCCGGTCAATTGTATAAAATAGGGGACAGGGGAGCAGAAGTTCAAAAGATTCAGGAAGCACTAAAGAATTTGGGGTACTTTAATCACGAAGTTACAGGTTATTACGGATCGGTGACAAAGAATGCCGTGATAAAATTTCAAGCCAGCAAGGGCCTTTCCCAGGACGGAATTGTAGGGGAAAAAACCATGCAGCTTTTGTTGGCATCCAGTACCAAAAAAGAGAGTAGTAGAGGCGACTCCGATCGGGATTTTCCCATATTGAAGGAAGGAGACAGCGGAGAAGCCGTAAGGCGGTTACAAGAAGCCTTAGTGGCAAATGGTTATTATACATATCCGGTGGACGGGGTATTTGGACCCGGTACCAGGCTTGCGGTAGAAAAGTTTCAAAAGGAACTGGGTCTTTTGGTAGACGGCGTTGTCGGAGACGTTACCTGGGATCACCTGCTGGGATCCATTGACAGGGAGGAAGAAGCGGTTTCAGAAGGAGGCTCCGGCCTTCTTAAGGTCGGCGCAGAGGGACAAGCCGTCAAGGACTTGCAGCAGAAGCTGAAGGATAGGGGCTTTTATCAGGGAAAAGTGGACGGGATTTTTGGATCCGGTACAAAAGAAGCCCTGATGGAGTTTCAAAAAGCAGTGGGATTAAGCCCGGACGGTGTGGCCGGGCCCGCCACTTTAGCGGAACTCTGCAAGGACTTTGAGTTCATTAAAGAGGGTAGTACGGGCAAGTGTGTGGAATATCTCCAGCAAAAACTGAAAGAACTGGGCTATTACACCGGCAAGGTAGACGGAGTTTTCGGACAGGGGACGGTCAAAGCTTTAAAATCCTTTCAAAAAGCGGCCGGTATCGCAGCGGACGGAGTGGCAGGGCCGTCCACCATCGCCAAGTTGACTGCCGGTTCAACCAGCCGGGGGACGACGGAGAGCCGAAAGGTTCAAAGGCTAAGCTGGAGCGTTGTTAACAGCATGTGGTCCCGGGATTTTGGGGAAGCCATTGTGATTGATTATCAGACAGGAAAACAGTTCAAAGTCATAAGAACCGGCGGCTATAACCATGCAGATGTAGAAACGGCCACGGCAAAGGATACGGCGATTCTGAAGCAGATCTACGGAGGCTCTTTCTCCTGGACTCGGCGGCCGGTCATCGTGGTGATAAACGGCCAGCGGATTGCCGCCAGCATGGCCGGTATGCCCCATGCCGGCAGGGATGACAAGCCCTTTAGGGTCAATGTTTCCGGCCGGAGCGGAGGTTATGGATATGGGGTGAATTATGACGGTGTCAAGGGAAACAACATGGACGGGCATTTTGACATTCACTTTTTAGGCAGCAAGACCCATGGCACCAATCGGGTAGACAGCCAGCACCAGGCTGCACTCAAAAGCATACCGTTAGGGTAAAAAAGAAAATAAGAATGGAAAGGCTGCTTTAGGATAGAAATGGTCATTTTCAGAGAAGCAGCCTTTTTTTACTTTGAAACAACGGAGGAAGTTGCATAGCGATTTCAACACGTCCCTTTGGTAATATTGTGTTATGCTTTTCATAGCATGAGTTCTTTTCTTTGGTTTGATTGTTTCTGTGTACTCAATTGTACCAACGATGATGGGTTCATGCTTTTTTTAATAAAATGTTAAATCTTCAAGATGCAAGGGTACTAATACAAGTGTGAAGTCTTGGTAATATAAAAAATGGTACAAACTTACATTTTTTTATAGTGTATTTATTGGTATAAAGGTTAAAATATGAAGAAACTTGTTGAAATATATTATAAATGGTCAGATATGTATTGACAAAATTGGCCATTTTCCATTATTATTGTATACAAGTGCATATATTATTATTATTTTGATAATGATATCAATTTTAACAAAGCAGATGAATTAAAAATATTCCTAAAGGATGATGATATCCTCATTCTATCTAATGCTTTACCGAAAGGGCAAACCGCTGGAAATGGCGGGACGCAAAGCTATAGGGCCTAAGTCCTACGGGATATGGCAGCCTGGCCGCCGAAGAAAGTCTCTCTTTTGATAGCTCCATACTTTTTAGCTCTTCTGATCGTGCATTTCGGTTTAGCCCACGTTATCAGTTGCTTTGTGTTGCCCTTTTTTTATACATTTTTAATCCACTACTGGAAATAGTAGGAGGTTTTGTCATGCCTAATTGGATGTTTTCCCAAATTGCTTTGCTTGAACGGGGTTTGGACGCTTTATGGAAGCGAAATGAAGTGATCAGCAATAACATAGCCAATATCGACACTCCCGGATATAAAGCAAACAAAGTGGAATTCGAAAGCCTGCTTGCAGAAGCGTTGGCCAAAGGGACCATTCAAGGAAAGACGACCCGGAATAAACATATTCAAATCGGTGCGGGCTCTTTGGACGACGTCCGTCCCGTTGTCAAACGAAGCAATAATACAACGATGCGTATGGACGGCAACAATGTCGATATCGATCAAGAAATGGTCGATTTGGCGAGGAACAGCATTCAGTATCAAGCGCTCATTCAGAAAGTATCCAAAGAATTAGGCCGAATTCGGATGGCTGTACAAGAAGGGAGAAGGTAATCATGAGTTTTTTTCGATCCTTTTCAATCAGCGGCTCCGCTTTAACGGCTCAGCGGATTCGCATGGATGTGATAGCCCAGAATATTGCCAACGCCACTACAACCCGTACAGCAAACGGGACGCCCTATCGCCGGCGAGTTGTGGTGTTTAGCCCTCGGGAAGATTCGGCAAGTTTTGCTTATCACTTCAATCAAGCGAACCAGCGAGCTGCCGGAGGAGTAAAGGTGACGGCGATCATGGAGGATCCGGCTCCGCTTAAACGCATGTATGATCCTACGCATCCTGATGCAGATGAGAATGGTTATGTGACTTTGCCTAATGTTGATATTACCAAGGAAATAATTGATATGCTGTCGGCCACGAGGGCCTACGAAGCCAATGTCACAGCGCTGAATGCTACAAAGGCCATGGCTTTGAAGGCACTGGAAATCGGCAGATAGCAAGATACTTTCAAAGGAAATGAGGGTTGGGAATGGAAATCAGGCCTATTATTGGACAGTCAGAAAGACTGTGGATCAACAAATCGTCTGAGAACAGAGGACTTGAACTGCCCTTTAAAGACTTACTGAAAGAGGCGATCAATCAGGTGAATGAAACCGATGCTGCCAGCATTCAGGGGAATTTAGATCTTTTGATCGACAATGAAACAGCTCTGCATACCGTTATGATCAATGCAGAAAAAGCGGATATTGCCCTGCAATATACCCTGCAGATTCGAAACAAATTGCTGGACGCCTATAATGAAATTATGCGTATGCAGATATAGAGGCAGGGAGTGGAAGCTTGCTGTTGAATTTTGTAGTTTGCAGCCCTCTTGATTCAACACTTGATTTCCGGCCTCGCCATTTGGAGGGAATAAAAGACAATGCCTCAATTCATCCTGAACATACCAAAACAGCTCAACGAGTTCTGGAACGATTTAGACAAGGCCAAACGGATTAAGCTGATTGTGCTTTTCTGCCTTTTGCTGATCTTGGTTATCGTTACGGCTGTTTTGCTCAACAGAAAAGAATATGTGGTCCTGTACAGCGACCTGAACCCTGCAGATGCCGGGGAAATCATGGAAAAGCTGCGGGAGATGAATATCGATGCCAAGCCGGTAGGAAGCGACACGATCTTGATTTTGAAGGATCAGGAACCGGGAGTTCGTATGCAGCTGGCTTCTCAGGGCTATCCCAAAAGCGGCTTTAACTATGATTTGTTTATGAATAGCATCGGTTTCGGGACAACGGACTATGAAAAGAGAAAATACCTGCAGTTTCAGCTTCAGGACCGGCTGCAGGAAGCTATCAAAACCCTCAACGGTGTATCCAACGCCATTGTAACCATCAGCATTCCTGAGGAGGATTCCTTTGTTTTTCAAGGTGATAAGCAGCCTACCACTGCATCTGTCATACTTGAACTGGAAAAAGGATATGAAATTACCTCACAACAGGTGAAAGCGATTGAAGAATTGGTATCGAAAAGCATTTTGGGGTTGAAGCCTGAGGACATATCGATCATTGACTCCAATATGAACCTGTTGAACTCCAGGATCGAAGATGATTCGGATCTTGCAAAGTCTCAGCTGGATTTGGAGAACCAGGTGAGGGAAAGGCTTCAGCGGCAGGTGCTCTCCCTGCTGGAGCCCGTATTTGGATATAAAAAAGTGCTGGCTGCTGTGAATGTACGGCTGAACTTCGATAAGCAAATTACGGAAACCGTTCGTTTTGAGCCGGTTGTCGATGACAAAGGGATTGTAGTCAGCATGACTGAACTGAGCGAGAGGGTTAAGAATGCCGAGAATGTTGGGGGAGTTCCCGGACAGGACAGCAACGGAGATATCCCCGTGTATCAGGCGGTTGAAGGAGAGAATTCGGATTATGAAAAAATAAGCCGAACCGTTAACTACGAAATAGATCAAATCAAGGAACAGTTGGAAGGCGCTCGAGGGAAGATTGAGGATCTCTCCGTTTCTGTTGTGATTGACAGTGCAAGCATGCATCCTGACTTAAAAGAGAGGGTTCGAGATATTGTTGCAAGTGCCGTAGGAATTGATACGGATCGTGTTGTAGTAGAGAACATGAGCTTTGAAAGCAGTCATTCCCTGCAGGATCAGATTAGCAAAGCCCTGGAGAGAAAAGAAGGATTCGTTACGGCTGAACTGATAAAGGAATTGGTGCCATACGGACTCATTGCACTTTTCGCTATTATTGTTTTCTTCCTGTTGTACAGGCTGGTGGTCGGAACTATCCGAGCCAAGCAAATGGAGACAGCCGCTAGTATGCTTGAAGCAGCTGCTTCAAACGCACCGGATCAGGAGGCTAAAAGCCTGGAAAGCAAGCAGACCAATGCACAAAAGGAGATTGAAAAGTTGGTGACAGAGCGGCCTGATGAGGTGGCACAGCTTCTTCGTACATGGTTAAGCGAGGAGTAGGAGTGGAAGATAATGGTGATGACTCATAATGGTCTGAGCGGAAAAGAGAAAGCGGCAATACTTCTGATAAGCCTTGGGACAGAAAAGGCTGCAAAGATCTTCAAACACTTAAAGGAAGAAGAGATTGAGCAAATAACTCTGGAAATAGCCAATCTGCGCAAGGTTGATGCCGAGACGAAGGAAGCGGTTATGGACGAATTTTACCAAATATGCCTTGCCCAAAATTATATATCTGAAGGTGGGATTGAATATGCCCGAGAGATTCTGGAAAGGGCTTTGGGAAGCCAGAAAGCGCTGGAGCTCATAAGTAAGCTGACATCAACCTTACAGGTCAGACCTTTCGACTTTATTCGAAGAGCGGATCCTGCCCAATTTTTTAACTTTATTCAGCGTGAGCATCCTCAAACCATTGCCCTTATCCTATCCTATCTTGAGCCGCAGCAGGCTTCCATGATCCTTTCTTCTCTTCCTGAAGAAAAACAGTCGGAGGTTGCTTATCGTATTGCCACTATGGATAGGACAGCTCCGGAATTCATCAAAGAAGTCGAACGAGTTCTGGAAAAGAAACTCTCTAGCTTATATATCACTGATTATACAGTTACCGGAGGGATATCGACTGTTGTTGACATATTGAATGCAGTGGATCGAGGTACTGAGAAAAATATTATGGAAGAACTGGGGAAGCGGGATAGTGCCCTTGCAGAAGAGATCAAGAAACGGATGTTTACATTCGAAGATATTACTAAACTGGACAATCGCTCCATCCAGCGTGTTATCAGTGAAGTGGATGTGAATGATTTGGTTCTTGCCATCAAAGGTACCACTGATGATATAGCAAAGGTTCTTTTCTCCAACATGTCCAAGCGGTTGCAGGAGACGATCAAAGAGGACTTGGAGTATATGGGTCCGGTGCGTATCAGGGAAGTGGAGGATGCTCAGCAAAGGATTGTCAATATTGTGCGCAGGCTTGACGAGGCAGGAGAAATCATTATCAGCAGAGGAAAGGGTGACGAGCTGATTGTCTAGTATACATAAAGCCGGCAGCATCCTGATTGATTTGAAAAGACCGGTTCTCATATGCAGCGAAGGCCATAGAAGCAACGGAAATGCAGACCTTGAAGCGGCAGTAAACCCAAAATCAATTGTAGAGGATGCACAAAAGGCTGCCGAGGGCATACTTCTTGATGCCAAGCAGCAGTCGCAAAAAATCCTGGAGAAAGCCTCCGCAGATGCTTCCCAAATACTAGCCTCCGCTCAAACGGAAGCAAATCGGCTGGCCGAGGAAGCAAAAAGCCAGGGTTATGCGGAAGGTTTTGAGAGAGGAAGGGCAGAAGGGCAAAAGGAGTTTGAGGAGTCTTGCCATAGAGTCCTAAAGACCCTGGGAGAAATTGTAGCTGAGCGCAACAATTTGATTTCCGGCTTGGAAAAGGAAGTTATAGATTTGGTATTGGACATGGCAGACAAAGTCATTAGGTATGAGCTGGACCGCAATGATGATGCCTTTGTGAAGATGATACAAAGTGCGCTTTCCACCCTGCGGGCACCGGGTTATGTTATAATAAAAGTTCATCCGGACTTGTATCCAAAGGTATGCAGGCTGACGGATGATTCATCCCCGGGAAAAGGCTGGATGAAGGATATACACGTTGAACAGGATGATTCATTGGACCCCTTTGACTGCCTGATCGAGACGGGATGTGGAACCCTGGATGTGGGAATATCAACGCAGCTTGAGCAGATCGGTAAGGCCTTTCGTCAATTGATGTCATCTACTGAGTAAAGGATGAGGACCTATACTAACGAAATACAAAAAGCTGTTGGCACAAATCGATCCAATTAAATACACCGGAAGAGTAACCCGCATTACCGGTCTGGCTGTTGAATCCATAGGACCGGCAGTTCAGATTGGTGAGGTTTGCAAGATCATCGATGTAAAGGGACAGACCAGTACTCTTGCAGAAGTCGTTGGATTTAAAGATGAGAAGGTTTTGCTCATGCCTTTTGGCAACCTTACCGGTGTTGGCCTGGGCAGTGTGGTAGAGTCCACCAATCGTTCCCTTGTGGTACCGGTAGGAATGAATATGCGGGGAAGAATTTTAGACGGGCTTGGAAATCCCATAGACGGCAAAGGTCCCATACAGCCTGAGGCATATTATCCGGTGGACAACGAACCATTCAATCCGCTGAAGAGAATGCGAATTACAGAGCCACTTCCCCTGGGCATCCGTGCCATTGACGGAATGCTAACGTGCGGAAGGGGCCAGAGATTGGGCATCTTTGCAGGCAGCGGAGTAGGAAAAAGTACACTCTTGGGTATGATTGCCAGGAATACCCATGCCGATGTCAATGTGGTAGTCCTAGTAGGAGAGCGAGGGCGCGAGGTACGGGATTTCATAGAAAGGGACCTGCAAGAAGAAGGCTTGTCCCGCTCTGTTCTGGTCATCGCCACTTCAGAGCAGCCGGCTCTGGTACGCTTAAAAAGCGCTATGATCGGGACGGCGATTGCTGAATATTTCAGAGACCAGGGATTGCATGTCATGCTGCTGATGGATTCCCTCACTCGCTTTGCAATGGCTCAGAGGGAGATTGGCCTTGCTTTGGGAGAGCCGCCCGTTTCGAGGGGTTATACTCCTTCGGTTTTGGCTATCATGCCCAGGCTGCTGGAGCGGGCAGGTACATCGGATATTGGTTCGATTACAGGCCTTTATACCGTGCTGGTGGACGGTGACGATATGAATGAACCGATTACGGACGCTGTACGGGGGATTTTAGACGGTCACATTGTCCTATCGAGAAATCTGGCCAATCAAGGCCACTATCCCGCCATTGACGTTCTGGCCAGTATCAGCAGGGTAATGCCGGATATCGTAAGCAAGGAACATCTGGAGCTGAGCAAAGAGATTCGAAGCATTATGGCTGTGTATCGAAGCATGGAAGATCTGATTCATATCGGAGCTTATAAAAAAGGCAGTGACCCCAAGCTGGATCGAGCGGTATCCCTCATTGCTCCCATTAATCAATTCTTACGGCAAGGAACCGATGAACGATCTTCTTTTACGGAGACGATCGATAGAATGTCAAAGATTATAAGGCAGAGTGATTGAGAATGAAAAAATTCGTTTTCGCCCTGGAATCGGTATTGAAGGCAAAGGAAGTATTAGACAGGCAAAAAGTCCAAGAGCTCTCATCCTTAATTGAAAAGAAAAATAGAGCGGCTGCTGAGCTTTCCTATTTAGAGGAGCGGCAAAGGTATTTTTGCACAGCATTTTACCAAAAAGTAGAAAACGGTATCCCTGTGACTGAGGTAAAAACTCATTATCACTATATATCCAAATTGCGGGAAGCGATAGCTGAGAAAAAAGCAACCCTTGACCAGCTAAAAAAAGATGAAGCGGAACTCCGCTTTCAACTCATGGAAATTCGCAAGGATAAGAAAATGCTTGAAACCTTAAAGGAAAAAAAGTTTGAAGAATATAAGGCAGAGCTCAAAGCTGAGGATGAAAGACGCATCGATGAGCTTGTTTCATTTAAAGAGACGGTTCAAGGGTTATAAATGTTTCAAATAAATGAAAAATTTTTTTGAAAGGAGGTGAGAAAATGCAGATGACAGCCGTATCACAGCAAATGATCGAAATCCATGGAGAATCTTTGGTCTCCGGAAAGCAAGAAAGCGCCAAGGGTACAAATGAGGTCAGCACTCCTTTTACAGAGATTCTCATTCAGATGCTCAGTGCTGATGTTTCTTCCAGGGAAGGCGAGTTGCCAATTGGGAGCATGATCGACGGGGAAGGCAGTGAGGCTGAAATCCGACATGATCAAGCCGATGAGGATTTAGCGGATGCAGAGGCAATATCCACTGACGGAAGAGCAGCTGCAAGTATGATGCAGTTCATGATTTCAGTGGCGAGATTGCCCGATTTGGTTTTGAGCCCTGTATCGTTGCCCTCTGAAGGAAGTTCCTTCTTTTCTGCTTCTGCTTTGCAAGAGAGCATGGACTCAAGCAATCAGACTTCTGTACGTCCTATCCCGGAACAAGTGGGCGGCCTTTTCGATGTGAGTCCGGAAAATCATGCCCAGGAAACGGAACCCAATCAAGCGCCGGGCTTTTTGATAACGGATGGAATTGAAGATCAAGGGCTGAGCTTTGAAACGGATGTTTCTCTGAGCCGGAATGGGATAATGGATCAGGATGAAACCTCGAGACAGGATCATACTGATTTTGGATATTTTCCTCCGGAACGGCTGGAGAAAAGCCCTTACGAGATGCTGGCGGCAATAGCCGGTTATAAAAGCCAGGATGAGAATTCCGCTATTGCGAATGAAAAAGAAAAGACTGCCTTTGATGACTATAAATCCGTATTTTTCCATCCGATAGAAAATAACCGTGCAGCCTTTCCGGAATTTCAAGCCCAGGAGCCCATTGATGAAGCAAAATCCGTGCAACGGTCCATTATAGAGCAGATTGTTGAGAAAGCCACCCTTCTTCGGGAAGAGGATCGAATGGAGCTCACTGTGCAGCTAAAACCCGATTCTCTGGGAAAATTGTCTATCAAATTAACTTCTGAGAATGGCGTTACCACTGCTCAAATCATCGCAGATCATTTTGAGACAGGAGAACTGCTTCAAGGGCAGATTTCGATTCTCAAACAGCAGCTTGGGGAGCAGGGAATCCATATCCATGAATTGAATGTGACCTATGGGGGTGGAGCTTTCTCAGGCAGCCAGCAAAGAGGGGAAGGAGGATCTGCAAACGGTAGGGGATCGAGTTTTCACTTAAGCTACAATCAGCAGAAGGATTTTTCAGAGGGAAATGAGCCTCCTGGCGGATCAAGGATTTATCATACGGGTCTTATCAACTATTTGATCTAAGCCCCGTTGCAGGCAAATGAATTCGCCGCTACGGAAGTAAAGAAAGCAGTTTCGAATTCATTCGAAGGTATCGTCAAAGGCAGTAGAATATGCCTCTACAAGGGAGGGAATGCAATGAATGTTCACGCTGCGCAAAATATAACCGGAGTTACCAATTCAAAAGTTGAAGAAAGAAAAGCAAAACATGAATTGGGTAAAGATGATTTTTTAAGGCTTCTGGTTGCACAAATGCAGAATCAAGATCCCATGAATCCTATCAATGATACGGAAATGATCGCACAGATGGCACAATTTAGCCTTCTTGAACAAATGCAGGAGCTAAGCCAATCCTTTGCAATGAATCAGGCCTTGCAGCTTATCGGAAGATTGGTTTATGCCGAGGTACGCCAGGAGTCTAGCGGTACGGTCATTCCAATGACAGGGCATGTCGACAGGGTATTGATTCAAAACGGCAAGGTGATGCTTGGAATCGGTGAAGCAGAGGTAAAACTTGAAGATATCAAGGGGGTTTATGAGGCTGATGAATAGGATCATCCCCGTTCAACGTCCAATCGTAAGCACCACAAAGCCTGTTCAGGTGGCGGTCGATAAAAGCTTAGCGTCTAGGAGAGACAACAGAGTCGAACGACAGGGAGATTTCGCCCGGCTGCTTAATCAGGAATTGCAAAAGGACCGGGGGATTCGATTTTCCAAGCATGCTGAGCAGCGATTGGAGACAAGGAATATCAGCTTATCCGACCGGCAGATTCAGGAAATAAGCAATGCAGTGGATAAGGCTGAGCAAAAGGGAATCAGGGACTCCCTGATCCTGATGAAGGATATGGCTTTTATTGTAAATATTCCGTCCAGAGTTGTTGTAACAGCCATTGACGGAGAAGGGATAAAAGAAAATATATTTACAAATATTGACGGCGCTGTGATTCTATAGCCGGACCTTTCTAGGAGGCTATTGAGCCGGATGGATGGATGGCTCAGTGCAGCGGCCGTACATAGAGGAGGTTATTGAGATGTTAAGATCCATGTTTTCAGGTGTATCAGGCCTGCGTCTTCATCAAACCCGAATGGATGTAATCGGAAATAATATCGCCAATGTTAACACAGTAGCTTTCAAAAGCAGCCGTGTGACCTTTCAGGAAGTTTTCAGCCAGACCTTGAAACCGGCATCGTCTCCGGCCGCCGGCGTTGGGCGGGGAGGCACCAATCCCCAACAGATAGGGCTTGGTATGGCTATTGCTTCGATAGATGTGCTCCATTTGAATGGGAGTGCTCAAAGGACGGATAAGGTTACTGACCTATCAATCGAAGGAGATGGATTTTTCACCGTATCCGACGGCGTGAACCGCTATTATACCAGGGCTGGGAATTTTGATATGGATCTAACCGGAAACTTAGTTACAGCAAATGGTTTAAAGGTGATGGGATGGCTATATGATCCTGCAGTAGGAGAAGTTGTCACTGCCGGGCAGCCCCGGGAGATTAATTTAGCCAACCTGGTGCTCCCCCCTCAGGCAACCACTTCTTTTATATTTGAGGGCAATCTGAACAACGAAGCACAGGTCGGAGATCAGTTTCCTTATACAGTCAGTGTTTATGATAGTAAGGGAGCTGAGCACAAATTAACAGTGACCTTTGAAAAGATAGATGATAACGAATGGGAGTATACAATTACCGCTCCGGCTGGATTAACCATCACTGCGGGGGATACGGGGACTCTCATCTTCAATACGAACGGCAGCTTTGATGATGAAAATTCTATCGTTCCTTTGCTGGAGATCGATGTAGCGGGAGCCGATTCGCTGAGCATTCAGCCTTCCTTTACCCTGGACAAGTTCACCCAATACAACAGTGAATATTCCGTAAAAGTTGCCTCTGTGGACGGATATCGAGCCGGAGTACTCAATGGAATCAGCATTGATAAGAACGGAAATGTAATCGGCATCTACAGCAATGGACTATTCCGTACGGAAGCAACCCTGGCCCTCGCCAAGTTTACCAATCCTGCCGGGTTGTTGAAGTTAGGTGACAATCTCTTCGGGGTCTCCACCAACTCGGGCCTTCCGGAACTGGGCGTAGCAGGGCAGGACGGCAGAGGAACAATCAATCCCGGTTCGCTGGAAATGTCCAATGTGGATTTGACCCAGGAATTTACAGACATGATCATCACCCAAAGAGGCTTTCAGGCGAATTCCAGGATTATAACCACTTCTGATGAAATGCTTCAAGAGCTGGTCAACTTAAAACGTTAATGGAGTAAAGGGGATTCAAGGATATGATTAAGGTGACGAGATTAAACGGTGAAATTTTCTATATCAATCCTCATTTGATAGAATTTATGGAAGAAACACCGGATACGGTTATATCCATGACATCAGGAAGAAAAGTGATTGTTAAGGAAAGTGCATCTCAGATCCTTCAATCTATCCTTGAATACCGAAGGAGTTATTCCACCCTGCAGCAAGTGAAAAATATAGCAGAAGGGGAGCGAGTCTAGTTGGATATTACAACAATGATCGGTCTAATTGCCGGCACAATATTTATTTATGTAGGAATCGTTATGGAAGGTGATATTGCCAACTTCTACGACGTGGCTTCCATCATGATTACACTGGGAGGGACAATTGCGGCAACCCTCATTCACTATCCTTTGCCCCAAATTATCCGCGTCTTTAGCGTTGTGAAAAAGACCTTCAGTAATAAGAATTGGGATCCGGAACAGGGGATACAAACCATCCTGAACCTTGCTGTAATAGCGAGAAGGGAAGGTTTGCTGCAACTGGAGGAGGCGGTTGTCGATCTGGACGATTCCTTTTTGCAGAAGGGCATTTTGCTGGTAGTAGACGGAACCAACCCGGAGCTTTTGAAGAATATGATGGAAACAGAGCTGACCTTTATTGAAGAGCGCCATAAACAAGGGCGAGGCATTTTGGAGAGTATGGCAAGCTATGCGCCTGCATTCGGTTTGATTGGTACCTTGATCGGGCTCATCAATATGCTGAAGCGCCTAGATGATCCATCATCCCTGGGCCCTGCAATGGCAGTTGCACTGGTTACGACCTTCTATGGCGCCATATTGGCAAACTTAATATTATTGCCCATGGCAGGCAAACTGAAATGCTACAGCAGCCAGGAGATCTTGTACAAAGAGATGATTTTGGAAGGGATCCTATCCATTCAAGCGGGTGAAAATCCTCGAATTATTGAAGAAAAGCTAAGAGCTTTTATTCCGCCTCAAAAGAAGCGGGGCAGCGGACAGCCTGTACGAGGAGTGGAAGAGAGCCATGCGTAAGAGAAGAGTGGAGGAAGATCCCAAGCCCTCAGCACCTTTTTGGATGACCACCTATGGCGATATGGTGACCAATCTGCTGGTATTCTTTGTTCTTCTATTCTCCTTTTCAACAATTGATGCTGAAAAATGGAGGCAGTTGGTTCTTTCTTTTGCCGGGAGTTCAGCAAGGGGCAGTATCATTGGTACGGAAGTAACACCCGAGAAGATTCTGTCTGACTATTCCGATGCCGTACTGGATTTGGATGAACGAACCGATGATGTATCAGATTTGAATGAACAAACCGATCCGGAGGCAGGGGACGAAACGGCCAATGCCGAGGTAGATAAGTTTAATCAGCTGTACATAAAGATAAAGGGCTATGTTGAAGAAGGTGGGCTGGATGGGCAGCTGGAATTAATCAAAACAGACGCTGAGATATTAATACGATTTCGGGATAATGTCATCTTTGATTCAGGAAAGGCTGATATAAGGCCGGAAGCTGAGGGGATCCTGGATGAGATTGCATCAGTACTGCTCCTGTATGAGAAGGAAATTGACATGATCCGAGTAGAAGGCCATACGGACAATGTTCCGATTCATACGGAGAAATACCCCAGCAATTGGGAATTATCCACTGCGCGGGCTGTTGAAGTTCTCCGTTACTTTATAGAAAAGAAAGGCCTCGATCCTTTAACTCTCAGTGCCGTCGGTTACGGTGAATACCATCCCGTTCGTGAAAACGATACGAGTGAAGGCAGAGCCGTAAACCGCAGAGTTGATATAGTTATTGCTAAAGCTGTTGACAGCGATCAATGAAAGGAAGTATCAGGATATGAATAAGGTAGGACAAATCATCATCCTGGCACTGGTCTTTATGGGATTAGGTGCAGGAGCTGCATTCTTCATATTCAAAACAATGGGGGTACAAGCTCAGGAAATCAAACGACTTGAATCCATTCCCTATGAACCCGGGAACGATTTCATTACGAATTTGTCAGGCAGCCGTAAATTGTTGAAGGCCTCTATTGTCATTGAAATGAATAATAAGCAGGAAATCGAGTTTATGACAAAGAATAACTATAAGATACGGGATGCCATCATAGATATCTTAACCCGACTTTCCGAGGAAGATATTGCAAAGGACGATATCAGATATACATTAAAGGCGCAAATTCGAAAGACCCTTGAAGAGAAATTGGCGATTACCGGCATCATTGATGTTTACTTTGATGAATTTGTAATCCAATAATTAAAAGGAAGGTCATAAGAAACGATGGAAGTCTTGACGCAAAGTGAGATAGACAAACTATTGGAAGCCTTGGATTCAGGGAAACTGGATGTTTCACAAGTCCAGAAGGGCGACGGCAAAAAGATAAAAAAGTATGATTTCAGGAGGCCGAATAAATTTGGCAAAGAGCAGATGCGCACATTGCATGTGGTCCACGAATATTATGCAAGGCTTCTAACCACATACCTTTCGGGCATTTTAAGAACACTTTGCCATGTGGAAATTGTATCAGTGGAAGAGCAAATCTTCCACGAGTTCAACAACTCCCTCCCTGATTCAGTGCTCCTGGCTGTAATAAACATGCCGCCTCTAAAGGGCTCTCTGCTTATGGAGATATCCCATTCGGTGGTATATGGAATGATTGATCGTATTTTGGGGGGAGCCGGAACGGAAATTGAGGAAGAACGGGATTATACGGAAATTGAGCTTGCGATTTTGCAAAGAATATTGACCCGTATCATAGGACTATTCCGGGATTCCTGGGCTAATGTAATAGAGGTTGAGCCTGTACTGGATAGGATAGAGACGAACTCACGGTTTATACAGGTTGTATCTCCCAACGAAACCATTGCTATTATCACCCTGTCAGTAATGATAGGTGAAGTAAAGGGTTTCATCAATGTTTGCATTCCCCATATCAGCATCAAGCCTTTTGAAGAGCTCATGAGCAGGAAACAGTGGCTTTCGGAGAACACGCCTGTAACGAATCCTGGAGAGAAAAACAGCAACATTATGAATAAGCTTCAGAAGTCGGCTGTCGATATAAAAGTGATACTGGGAAGCACAACGATAAAAGCACAAGACATCATGGAGCTTCAACCGGGAGATGTCATTCAATTGAGCAGCAGGAAAGACGATGCGGTGGACATATATATCGGAAACAAAGTGAAATTTCGTGCTGTCCCGGGATTACGGAACAATAAAGTCGCTGTGAAGATTATATCAAAGGTGGATGAGGAGGCAGAGGATGAGTGAGATACTAACTCAGCAGGAGATCGACGCACTGCTTAGAATAGGTGATTCAATCAAAGAAGATGAAGATGAGCTGACAGTAGAAGAGATGGATGTGCTAGGGGAAATTGGCAATATTACCATGGGTACGGCTGCGACCACCATGTCCGTTCTGCTAAACAAGACGGTCAGGATTACAACACCTACCGTTACCCTGGCCAGCCTTTCAGAGATCGGTTACGAATATCCACGGCCCTGTGTTGCAGTGGAAGTAGAGTATACCGAGGGTTTGGAAGGGACCAATCTTCTTCTGATCAAGGATCAGGATGTAAAGGTCATCACCGACCTTATGCTAGGAGGCAGTGGAAATGTTGAGGAAGGTGATCTGAATGAAATGCATCTCAGTGCTATTGCTGAGGTAATGAACCAGATGATTGGTTCAGGAGCTACCTCATTGGCTTCTATTATTCATCATCCTGTTAACATATCACCGCCGAAGCCTACAATCATTGATTTTCATTCCGGAGAACTCAACGTATCTCTTGATCAAAATGAAACATTGGTAAAAATTGTTTTTCAAATGGAGATCGAGGGATTGCTCCAAAGCCATGTGATGCAGGTGATGACTCTTCCCTTTGCCAAAAAGCTCGTTGAAAAAATGTATGACTTCATGAAAGAGGATACATCAGAGCCAAAGCAGCCTGAGACCAAAAAGAGTCAGCCTGTTCCTTTGCAGGAGCCCAAAAAGGATGAAAGTATGTCTCAAAAAGTCAATGAACCTAAAATAGAGGTAAAGCCTGTTCAATTTCAATCCTTCGATCATGAGGAGTCGAACTTAAAACCGGGAGAAAATCTTGATATTATTTTAGATATTCCCTTGCAGGTAACGGTTGAGTTGGGCAGGACAAAAAAGGAGTTAAGGGAAATTTTGAATTTGGGAGTAGGTTCTATCATAGAACTGGACAAGATGGCAGGGGAGTCCGTTGATATTCTCGTGAATGGAAAATGCATTGCACGAGGAGAGGTTGTGGTCATCGATGAAAATTTCGGTGTACGTGTTGTTGACATCATTAGCCCGTCAAAGCGAATTTCTAAATTAAAATAAACAATTTCCGGAATGTGTTCTAGTACTTACATATTGCAGCAAATTTACTATGAAAAATTAAGAAATTAGTTGATAGGAGAATCGCAGATGGCAAAAAGGATTCTTATAGTAGATGATGCGGCTTTTATGAGAATGATGATAAAGGATGTTTTAACGAAGAATGGATACGAAGTTTGCGGTGAGGCTGAGAATGGAGCTGTAGCTGTTGAAAAATACAAGGAATTGGCCCCTGACCTGGTTATTATGGATATCACGATGCCTGTGGTGAATGGAATTGATGCATTGAGGGCCATTAAAACCATTGATAAGAATGCAAAGATTATTATGTGTTCAGCCATGGGGCAACAGGGGATGGTTATAGAAGCGATCCAGGCAGGTGCGCGGGATTTTATTGTAAAGCCCTTTCAAGCCCATAGAATTATTGAAGCGGTCAAAAAAACAATAGGATAGGGGCGGGTATATTGGAGCCTTATTTCAATTCGCTATGGATATCCATTTTGGTCCTTTTCCTGGTCTTGTTTGCGGCATATTTCACAACTCGATTTGCCGGTTTGCGGTTAAAAAGGATATCCCGAAGCAGCCATATGGAGATTATTGATCAAATTGTGCTCGCACGGGACAAATCAATTCTGCTTTTAAAGGTGGGGGAGTACATCCTGGTTGTCGGTATGACATCACAAGGAATGAGCACCCTCGCAAAGATTCCGGCGTCGGAGCTGAGTACGGTCTCACCGGAATCCCCAAAAGGTTTTGGGTTCATCCTCAAGGATTCTCTGAAGCGGATGGGCATTCCCGGTATGCAGAGGGAAGATGATATCGGCAGAGACCCGGATGAAAAATAGAACAATGATTTTGTTATGGATTGAAGGAGATAGGACATGAAATACAGCAAAACAGTGGCAGCAGCGCTGTTTAGCCTGGTTCTGATACTGCTTGCCTTACCTGCTGTGAATGCCCAGGCTGCGGAACCGCTTATTCCCAAAATAGGAATAACGGTTGGAGATGCAGAAACACCGCAGGATATGGCAGCTACCCTTAGAGTCATACTCATATTGACAGTTTTATCGCTGGCACCATCCATTCTCATCATGATGACCAGCTTTACCAGAATTATTATTGTTCTTTCCTTTACCCGTAGCGCCATGGGAACACAGCAAATGCCTCCCAATCAGGTATTGATCGGGCTGGCTCTATTCTTGACATTGTTTATCATGTCGCCTGTTATCAGCGATATCAACACCAATGCTTACCAGCCTTTGGTAAGGGGTGAAATAAACGAAGCAGAGGCATTGGAGCGGGGAATGAAACCCATTCGCGAGTTTATGCTGAAACAGACCTATAAGAAGGATATGAATTTGTTCCTGACGCTCACAAAGGAGGAGGCACCGCAGTCTCCGGAAGATATTCCGTTTCCGGCTTTGGTCTCAGCCTTTATCACCAGCGAAATCAAACGGGGATTTCAAATGGGATTTTTTATTTTTATCCCTTTCATTATGATTGATATGGTGGTAGCCAGCACACTGATGTCCATGGGAATGATGATGGTACCGCCTATTGCCATTTCACTCCCGTTTAAAGTGCTTTTGTTTATTTTGGTGGATGGCTGGAACCTGGTGATTAAAACCCTTATCTCCAGCTTTCATTAGGGGGCACACCCAAAAAAGCAGAGGGGTACGCCAGGGGACACTCCTCAACCATAGAGGAATACCCGGTGCGGAGGAGTGTCCCCTGGCCTTGTGCGGACATTTCTCAATAGCAAAAAGGGGCATTGGGGGACAATTCTCAGCTTCAGAGGAATAAAATGGGGAACATTTCTCAGCGCTCCTCATGCCTTGGTATACACTCAGTTTACATCTTGACAACCGGAAAACATTACTCAGCATCTATAGGTTGGAATTTCGCTTTCGATATTCCTCTGGTTTCTGGTACGGAGTGTCCTCATATATTATTCAAAGGAGTGTTTTAGATGGGACAGGGGGAAATTATCAACATTGGACAGCAAGCCATATATACTGCCCTCTTGATTGCAGCACCCATGCTTTTGCTGGGACTGGTAGTAGGAATCTTGATTTCCATATTTCAGGCGGCTACACAGATCAATGAGCAGACAATGGTATTTATTCCCAAAATACTCGCTGTAATTGCAGCACTTATCCTATTTGGGCCATGGATGCTCAATACCATGGTGGAGTTTACAACAAGACTCTTTGCCAATATTAATGTAATAGTGCAATAGAAGGACTGTGAGGACGGAGCCGATGGAACAAGTATTGACAGATCTGTATATTCGGTTTCCTCTTTATTTATTAACGGGGTTTCGGATGACAGGACTTTTTTTGATGTCTCCGGTTTTTGGCAGAAGAAATATTCCTGCCGGTGTAAAGATCGGATTAGCCTTACTTTTAACCTATATGCTTATCCCAATCCTTCCTCGAATTCCTTCTTTTCAACTTTTCAATCCCTATGCCTACGCCCTTTCTTGTGTGAAGGAATTCCTTTTAGGTCTTACCATGGGATACATTACAACCCTGTTTTTTTCAATCCTTTTAACAGCCGGAGAATACATAGATATTCAGATTGGTTTTGGTATTGCCAATATCTTTGATCCATACAGCAATATTCAGGTACCGCTGTTTGGCCATTTATTAAATGTACTGGGTATGCTCGTTTTCCTTGCTGTAGATGGCCATCATATTCTCATTCGATTGCTGGTGTCTACATTTACAAAGATCCCTCCGGGAGAAGGTGTGGTTTTTCCTGAACTAGGAAAACTCATGGCTGAATTCTTTGTTTCTGCCTTTGTTATGGCACTGCAGATTGCGCTTCCCATTATTGCAGCTTCTCTGCTGGCTGAGACAGCCCTGGCCATTATGATGAGGACAGTTCCCCAGATGAATGTTTTTGTGGTGGGGATACCTTTGAAAGTCATCCTTGGAGTGATCGTCTTAATCATCATACTGCCTACCTATTCCATTTATATGGATAATGTATTTAATCAGATGTATGGTGCCATCAATAAAGCATTTGAAGGGTTTGCTGCACGATGATGAGAATTGCGTTGGATCTTCAGCTGTTTGCGGAGAAAACGGAAAAGGCTACTCCTAAGAGGAGAAGGGATGCAAGGGAGCAGGGGCAGGTGCTTCGGAGTGTGGAAGTGAACTCCGCCTTTGTCCTTCTGGCATCATTTTTGGGATTAAAGCTGACAGGTCCTAATGCCGTGAATGAATTAAAACGGATCTATACGATTTTTTTAAACGGTTCCAGGTTAACCGACGAAGCCCTTACCACTGCCTTTCTCAGCAATATAACAGTTGATTTGATGATCAGCTTTATAAGGGTGACAGCGCCCCTGTGTTTGGTGATTCTGATTGCCGGAGTGGCTGTCAATTATCTGCAGGTGGGCTTCCTGTTCACCACCAAGCCTCTGGGATTTAAGTTCAGTCGCTTAAACCCATTGGAAGGATTTAAGCGAATGTTTTCCCTTCAAGGCTTGGTCCAGCTATTAAAGGCAATGATAAAGGTTGTGATCATCGGATACACGACATACAAAGCGTTTTCCAAGATTCTCCTCAAAATTCCTGGCTTGGCCGGACAGAATATTCTGTCCCAGATTTCCTTTGTTGTTGATGGGGTATTCGATATAGCCTTTAGTTCATGTATTGCCTTTGCCATTTTCAGTGTACTCGATTATCTGTATCAGTGGTGGGAATATGAAAAGGGACTGATGATGACCAAGGAGGAAATCAAGGAAGAATTCAAGCAGATGGAGGGTGATCCCAAAATCAAGGGCAAGATTAAAGAAAAGCAGCGTCAGATGGCGATGAGCAGAATGATGCAGCAGGTGCCCAGAGCAGATGTGGTCATCACCAACCCAACCCACTTCGCAGTGGCTTTGTTGTATGAGGAAGCGAAGAACAAAGCACCCATTGTTATTGCAAAGGGACAGGACTATGTGGCTCTGAGGATTATCAAGATTGCCAGAGAAAACAATGTCCAGGTTGTTGAGAACAAGCCCCTGGCCCGCACCTTGTACCAATCGACAGAAATCGGGGAGGAAATTCCCGTGGAGCTGTATAGAGCTGTAGCTGAGATTCTAGCGTATGTGTATAGAATGAAGAATAAACGGTAAGAGGAAGGATGGCACAGAAAATGAAGTTTGGGGACACCATTGTTACAGCAGCGATTATTGGAGTCATTTTGCTCATCATAGTTCCCTTAAATCCTTTTTTTCTTGATTTGTTTTTAGTGCTTAATATATCATTATCAGTAGTGGTCCTGCTGATCACCATGTATATCAAGGAAGCTTTGGAATTTTCCATCTTTCCGTCTTTACTCCTCATTGTCACCTTGTTCCGATTGTCACTGAATATTGCCTCTACCAGGCTCATTCTTGGAAACGGCGGGGAAGCCGGAGCGATCATCAAGACCTTTGGAAGCTTCGTCACCCAGGGGAACATGGTTGTAGGCTTTATTATCTTTCTTATCATTGTTGTCATTCAATTCATCGTCATCACAAAGGGTGCGGAGCGTGTAGCCGAGGTGGCTGCAAGGTTCACCCTGGATGCCATGCCGGGAAAGCAGATGGCGATTGATGCTGATTTAAATTCCGGCCTGATTGATGAGCGGGAAGCAAAGGAACGCCGCAAGATGGTACAGCAAAGTGCTGACTTTTACGGGGCCATGGATGGTGCCAGCAAGTTTGTAAAGGGCGATGCCATCGTTGGCATTATTATCATCATCATCAACTGCGTCGGCGGTATTATCATAGGCATAACAAGCCCGGATGCCTTGGATTTTGGCGAAATTGTGGAACGTTACATATTGGCTACGATAGGAAACGGACTGTCCAATCAAATCCCCGCTTTGCTGGTGGCCACTGCAATGGGTATTATCGTTACCAGGAGCGAATCAGAAAGCAACATGTCATCTGAACTTTCGAAACAGATGACCTCACAGCCCATTGTATTGATGCTGGCAGGGGGAGCCCTCTTTATCATCAACTTCATCCCCGGACTGCCCCATGTGCCCATCCTGATGCTGGCCGGTTTGTTCTTCTTTTTGGGTTACAAGCTTTTTAAGCTCCGGAATAAACGGGAATTGGCAGCTGCACAGGAGCCTATTCCTACGCCTTCAGAGTCCGACCGGTTCCAAAATGTTTTATCCCTGCTACAAGTAGATCCCATTGAGCTGGAATTTGGCTATTCCATCATTCCCTTGGCGGATGTGGAACAAGGGGGCGATTTGCTGGATCGCATTGTCATGATTCGAAGGCAGTGCGCCTTGGAAATGGGGATCATCGTTCCTGTTGTACGGCTCCGGGACAATATTCAATTGAACCCCGGGGAATATGTGGTGAAGATCAAAGGGGTGGAAGTGGCCCGGGGAGAGATTATGCCTGATCATTATTTAGCCATGAATCCGGGCGGCGAGGTAGAAGGAATTGACGGAATCGACACCGTAGAACCCACTTTTGGCCTGCCGGCCAAATGGATCGGGGAGCAGCATCGGGATCGGGCGGAGATGCTAGGATATACCGTTGTCGATCCTGTTTCCGTCATTGCGACCCACCTGACGGAGATTATAAAAAAATACAGCTATGAGCTTTTAGGAAGACAGGATGTCAAAACACTGGTGGATCAGGTTGCACAAACTGCACCGGCGCTGGTGGAGGAGGTTACTCCAAAGCTTCTGACCCTGGGAGAGATTCAAAAGGTTCTTGTCAACCTCTTAAGGGAAAATGTGCCGATAAGGGACATGGTAACGATTCTCGAAACACTGGGGGATTACGGAAGCCTTACGCGGGACCCGGACATGCTGACGGAATATGTACGCCAAAGCCTGAAAAGAACGATCACAAACCGATTTATACAAAACGGGAAAATCAGCGTAATCACCCTAGAAGCTGCTTTGGAGGACAGCATCATGAAGGGGATTCAACATACTCAGCATGGTTCATACCTATCGCTGGATCCGGATCTGGCTCGCCGTATTTTGGAATCGTGCTCACAGGAAGCCTTAAGGGTATCATCCAAAGGCTATGAACCGATTGTCCTGACTTCGCCGGTGATTCGGATCCACTTCAAACGATTCATGGAACAGGCTGTACCGGATTTGGTTGTTCTCTCTTATAACGAGATTGAACCGTCAGTGCAAATACAAGCTGTTGGGATGGTGAGGATTTAATCATGCAGGTGAAGAGGTACATTGCAGCAGATGCCCATGAAGCCATGAGTAAGGTAAAGGGAGAATTGGGCAAGGATGCTGTTATCCTAAATACAAGAAAAATTCGCCAAAAAGGGATTAGGGGCTTATTTGCCAAACCATTGATTGAGGTTGTCGCGGCCGTAGAGGATAATCCGGTGATCTACTCCCGAAGCAAAGAGAAGGAAGAAAAGACTGCAGTTGATGATGGAAGGCTGCGAAGACTGGAGGAGCAAATTTTACAGATTAATAAAAGAATGAGGAATTATATGAACAGCAAGTTCATCCCTTCTTCAGTCAGCCTCTACCCACCTTCTGTTCAGCAGTTTTATGATCAATTGCTTGAAGAGGATGTTGAGGAGGACTATGCATGGGATATCTGTGATCGGGTGAACGAGATTCTCATGAGCAGGAATGGTTCCTCTGTAAAAGAAGCCGCTCTGGCTGTCATGGAAGCATGTTTTGGTAAATCTTTTCCTATTCCTACCGCCCAGGACAAAAGGAGAATCGTTTTATTCGTAGGAGCCACCGGGATAGGCAAAACGACAACCCTGGCCAAGCTGGCGGCTATATACACTTTGAAGTATAAAAAGAAGGTTGGCCTCATTACAACGGATACTTATCGCATTGCTGCTGCGGAGCAGCTCCGAATATATGCCGATTTGCTGAAAATACCCCTTCGCGTGATCTATTCTCCTGAAGAAATCCATGGTCCCCTTTCCGAGTATGAGAATCGGGATTTGATTCTAATCGACACCTCCGGCAAAAACTCCAAGGATATCGGGCATCAGAGGGATATCAAACAGCTGATCCGTGAAAGCAAAGCGGATGATGTGTTTTTGGTAATCAGTGCAACAACAAGCTATAAGAGTTGCAAAGCCATTTGGGATGCCTATAGGGAGCTTGAGAATTACCAGCTCATTCTAACCAAGCTGGATGAATCTGAAAGCCTGGGAAATCTTTTGAACACCAGGCTGTTGTTTGACAAACCCATCGCTTATATCACGAATGGACAAGGTGTCCCGGATGATATTGCTGTAGGGGATTCAAAACAGCTGGCTGAAATGATCTGGACAAAAATTCAAACCCAGGGTGAACGAGCATGAAGGATCAAGCCGCTAAATTAAGAGAGATGGTTTTGCATTTGAGGGAACACCAGGAGGAGAAGAAAAAAGGCTTGAAAATCATTACAATAACCAGCGGGAAAGGCGGCGTAGGGAAATCCAATATTACAGCGAATCTGGCTTTGTGTCTCCAGAGTATGGGAAATCGGGTTTTAATCCTGGATGCGGATTTTGGCTTGTCCAACATAGACCTGATGTTGGGAACGACTCCGAAATATAATTTTTCCCATATCATTAATGAGTCCAAGAGGCTTGTTGATATCATATCCGAAGGACCGGGGGGAATCAAATTTATATCCGGAGGGTCCGGCATTTCAGAGCTCGTACACCTTAATACGGAGCAGTTGAATTTTGCGCTGCAGGATCTCCCACAGCTTGAGGACGTGTTTGACTACCTTTTGATTGATACGGGAGCCGGAGTAACGGACGTCATCATCAAATTTATTATCTCCAGCCATGAGGTGATTTTTGTTACAACGCCGGAGCCAACATCCATTATGGATGCCTATGCACTCTTAAAGAATGTTTGTGCTGAGCCACATGACAGGCTGAAGTTCTGGGTCCTGGTGAACAAAGCTGAGTCCGGCAAAGAAGCACAGACGGTACTGGACCATTTTGCAGAGATCGCAAGACGATTTCTAAAAATAGAGGTAGGCAAGCTGGGATATATAGAGTTTGATCAGCAGGTCCCTAAATCTGTTAAACTGCAGACTCCTCTTATTATGCAATATCCTCATACCACTGCTTCTAAAGCAATACGAAAGATAGCGGAGAGTTTGCTGGATCAATCGCCGCAGGTTCAGCCAGGCAACAGCCTGGCAAAGCTCTTCAAACGATTTTCCGCCATATGGAACATCAGGGAAGGAGGACTTGCAAAATGAGAAGTATCCGTGGTCTGAAGGAAGGCGATAAGGTTACTATCCGGTACGGAGAAGACGAATCCTACACATCCATCGTTCAAAGCATAAACGAGAATGGGGAAATCACTACCTATGCACCTTTGGATGAGAAAAAAATCCTTACTTTAAAGCCTAACGACACGGCTGTACTCTCATTTGTAAGGCCGGATGCTCAATATGAGTTTGATGCAGTTGTGAAGAAGAGATATCGCCAGAGGGATATCCATTTTATAGAGTTTGTGCCCACTTCGGAATATAGAAGAATTCAGCGAAGGCAGTATTATCGTTTGAAGATATCTCTGGACGCTTATGTAAGAGTCATAAGGCAAGGAGATGAAGGGGACGGGGAAGACGAGTGGATCAAAATGCATACAGTGGATATCAGCGGGCAGGGTATGCAGCTGAAGTCCTATGAAGCGATACCGGACCACTCTATCCTGGACTGCATCATTTGTTTGGACGAAGAGAAGACAATCAGGGTGAAAGGTGAGGTAAAAGAAGTCTACGAAACGGAAGAAGGCCCTATTCCATACCGTCTTCGAATTTACTTCTTTGAAATAACGGAGCAACAAAAGAAGGAAATTATTCAATTTATATTCAAGAAACAAATGGAAATGCGTGCCAAGGCTTTGATGTTGGATTAAGAATTCGGTCAGACATAAGGGGGAATCCCGGTGAACCCACAGGTTCTGCAAAAAGAGGACATATGGATGGAATATCGCCGGACTGGGGATGTGGGGATCAGGAACGAGATACTCTTATCCTATGTCCATATTGTAAAATACATTGCACAGAGAATGATACCAAGCTACAGAGGTTATCTGGAACTTGACGATCTGATGAATTATGGAATTATAGGACTGATGGATGCTATAGAGAAGTTTGATCCTTCCATGGGTGTGAAGTTCGAAACCTATGCTTCACTGCGAGTCAAAGGAGCTATCATTGATCAGCTGCGCAAACTCGATTGGATCCCGAGAGGGATTCGAAAGAAAGTAAAAAATATCATGGAATGTTATGAGATGATAGAGGCACAGAGCGGAAAACCTGCAACAGATGATGAGGTGGCAGCCAAGCTCAATATGAGTGTAGAGGAGCTGCGCAAAGTCCTGGATGAATCCTATACCTTCAATGTGATATCACTGGATGAACAAATCATGAATGCAGTGAAATGGGACAACAACCTTCAAGCGGAAGACACAAATCCTGAGCATAAGTATGCAGCCAAAGAACTGAAGGAAATATTGGCAGAGGCAATAGAGGAATTGAATGATAAGGAAAGGATGGTCATAACCCTCTATTATTACGAGGAGCTGACGCTCAAGGAGATCGGGAAGGTTTTGGGGGTTTCCGAGTCCAGGATATCTCAAATTCTTTCAAAGACCCTGCTGAAGCTTCGGGCAAAACTGGAAAGGCTGCTGAACAGCGCCTAGTAACATCTAACTTAAAACATTCGGATGTGAGGTGCAATATTTTATGGAATATTTATCGATGCTTGTTGCTGTTATTTCGGCCGTCGTAGTATGTCTGGTCTATATAAATCTAAAAAGGATCCATCAGGAATTTGTCGAATATATGGACAGAAAGCAACTGGAGATGTCGGTCTTGCACCAGGATATCAGGAATCTAATGATGCAAATTTCCGAACCTGTCCTAAAGACCGGACAGCCGCACGAGCAACCTCCACAGCCGGATTTTGAGGAGATGTTACTGGAGATGATGGGATCCAGTGAGGACTCGGAGAGAGATGAAAAGAAGGAAAAGGCTTTGAAAATGCTGGAGCAGGGATTACCCATAAACGAGATAGCGAAAAAACTTCAAATGGGAACCGGTGAGGTAGAGCTGCTGGCGAATCTTTATAAAAAGAAGATATAAATCCTTTTATATATGGTCAAAAAATATCTAAAGTAATTCATCATTTGATACGATATATATTACAAGTGATCCTCTATTCGGATGAGAAAGGGAGTTTCAAATGCTCAGAGCATTATACATATCGGGGACCGGCATGTTGACACAGATGAAGCATGTCGATACAATCGGAAATAATATTTCCAATGCCAATACAGGAGGCTACAAAAGGGATCGGTCAGTATCTGTGTCCTTTGAAGACATGCTGCTGAATAGAATCCGGGACGGTTCAGGACAAAAGGCGATTGGCCCGCTAAACCTCGGTATTCATATGGACGAAGTCATCACAGTCCATGAGCAGGGTCCCATGGAGTATACGGGCAAGAGTACTGATTTATCGATCAATGGAGATGGATTTTTTGCGGTTGAGACGCAAAACGGAGAGCGTTATATACGCGGAGGCTCATTTTTTGTGAATGATGAAGGGATCCTGGTTATCGGCGACGGTTATCGTTTGATGGGAGAGAATGGACCGATCCGGCCCGGCACCGATGACTTCATAGTCGAGCCAAACGGTGATGTGTATGTCAACAACGTATACATTGATACCCTTCGGATGGTGAGTTTTCAGGATCTGAATCTTCTTGCCAAGGAAGGAAATCTCCTTTTTCAAAATACCGGGGCTGATGATAATATTGCTGTTTTTACAGGTGAAGTCGTACAGGGTTATCTTGAAGGCTCCAATGTAGACGTAACCCAGGAGCTGATTCAAATGATGGCAAGTGTACGAAATTATGACTCCAACCAGCGGATCATTCGTATGCTGGACGATACGTTAAACAAGACCGTTAATGAAGTAGGAAGGGTATAACCAAGGGAGGATTCCGATGATTCGAGCATTTTATGCTGCGGCATCAGGGATGCAGGCGCAGCAAAGGAGTATAGAGGTACGTTCCAATAATATTGCCAATCTCCAAACAGTGGGTTTTAAACAAAGCAAGGCTTCCTTCAGTGATTTGGTTTATGATTCTCTAATTCCTGCTGAAGATGGAAAGGCTGGAGTTTCATTGGGCAATGGCACAAGAGTGGACAGCATCCATCGTGATTTCCGGCAGGGAAATCTTATAGAAACGGGCAACCCCTTGGATCTAGCCATTGTTGGCAAAGGCTTCTTCGTAGTCGATAACGGCAGCGGGGAGCGATATTATACCCGGGACGGCAGTTTCAAGCTGTCTGTAGAACCCCAGGGGATATACATGGTATCCAGCCGAGGGGACTATTTGCTGGATGACGGAGGCAATCGTATTGCACTGCCTTCTGATCGAGGGAATATGGTAATAGATCGTGATGGCTTGATCCGAGACGGAGAGACGGTTGTTGCCCGAATAGGAATTGTAAGCTTTCAGAATCCGGAAGGGTTGGAAGCGGTCGGAGGGAATCTCTATCGGCAGACAGCCTCCTCCGGAGAGCCGGAGCCGATAGGCACCGGCACCATCTTGCAGCAATATCTGGAAGGTTCCAATGTGGATCTGCTGGATGAGATGACAGCCCTTTTAAGGACCCACAGGATATTCCAGCTTAATTCCAGAGTAGTGCAGACGGCTGATGAGATGGAAGGGACTGCAAACAATTTAAGGACTTGAACGGCTTTAAATAAAATCGGAGGGAGTTAAGGTGGAACTGAAGAACTGCAAACAGTGCGGGAAGCTCTATCTCTACACCGGCAATTCTCTCTGCAGAGACTGCTTGGAAGAATTGGAGAAAAGTTTTCTGAAGGTAAGGGACTATATATCTCAAAATCCGGAAGCAGATATAGAGACAGTTTCTAAAGCTACCGGTGTTGAACCGAAGCAGATACTGCAGATGCTTCGGGACGGAAGACTTCAGTATAAAGGCGCCATTGTTTTAAAATGCAAATCCTGTGGTGCTCCCATTGAGAGTGGATATCTTTGCCTGGATTGTCAAAGGGAGATGAGCAACTATGTCAGGAAATCATCCGGCCTTGACAACTCACAGCATTTAAACAGAGAAAGAAATGTGTATCATACACAACGAAGGCTGAATAGGAGTGAATAAGTAAATATGAGAATCAACCCCATTCAAGTGTATAAAAATATTCAGCAAACCGGTCAGGTAGGGAAGAGGGAAGCAAAGGGAAGCAGCAAACCAGTAGTATCCCAGGTGAAAGACCAGGTCACCCTCTCCGACCAGGCCAAATTGTTTTCTTCAGCCCTGCAGCGTGCCAGGGAAGCTGAAGATATTCGAATGGAAAAGGTTCGCAGGATACAGGAACAAATTCAAAAGGGAACCTACAATATAAAAGCTTCTGATATCGCAGAACGGATGCTTAAGGGGATCGATGTTAAGACGGAGTGAGTGAGCGCCTGTGAGTCGTTCTTATCTCTATGGCATGACTGCCTGCAGAGGCAGATCCCCAATCCCCTATTCTGATACAACGGAGTGATCGTTTTGGATGAGCTATTTGCCCAGTTTGAAGAGATTTTGAATCAGGAGCTGGAACTTTATCGAAAGATACTGGAGCTTTCAAAGAAAAAAACCGATGTTATCCTGACAGGAGATACGGCAGGATTGGATGATATTACCAAAGCGGAACATGCTTTCATCATTCAAGCCGGTGCCCTGGAAAGGAAAAGGCAGAAATTTATAACGGAAAAGTTGATGAAATGCGACGGTATATCTTCCTGTGAAACGCTGTCCGAACTGATCCAGTATGCACCAGCCTCTCATAAGCAGCGGTTAGCCTCTATAGGCAAGGAACTCAGTGAACTTCTCGAGGAGCAGAAGGAGATCAATGAACTTAACAGCAAATTAATCCGAAACAATCTGGAGTATATAGAGTTCATCCTATCCAGAGTACAAGGCAGTGCCGGTGTCTATGATACAGGCGGTACCAAGAAAAAGGATAATGCTCGTAGCAGTGTTCTAGATAAAAAGGTTTAGGAGGGAATCCCATGTCAACATTTCATGGTTTGGAAATCGCAAGCCGCAGTCTCTTTGTCAATCAAAAAGCCCTTGATGTGACCGGCCACAATATTGCAAATGCCAATACGGAAGGATACACAAGACAGTCTCTTGTATTGTCCGCTGTAAATCCTCCGGTTTCCACAGGCATATATATCTATTCTACCAGTGTACGGGTCGGCGGCGGTGTGGATATCCAGGAACTTAGGCAGATTCGGGATTCGTTTCTCGATGTACAGTATCGAAGGGAAAATCGCTCCCTTCAGGAGTGGATGGTAAAAGCCGATGTCCTGCAGTATATCGAGGATATTTTCAATGAACCGTCCGAAACCGGGCTCAATGCCTCCCTGGGTGAATTTTACGGTGCACTGCAGGAATTGGCTAAATATCCGGAAAGCATAGAGATCAGGACCTTGGTTCGTCAGGAAGCCCTCAAGCTGGCTGAGACAATCCAGCATCAAAGATTTCAGTTGCTTCAGCTGCAAAAGCAGCAGGATGACTCGATAGCGATAACTGTAAATGAGATCAATGATATCGCGCGCAGTATTCGGGATCTCAACCTGCAAATCTTTAAGTTTGAAGAAGGCGGAGAAAGGGCCAATGACCTGAGGGACCAGAGAAATCTCCTGGTGGACAAGCTGTCCGGGCTCATTGATATTAATTATCACGAAATGGAAAACGGCAGATTCCGAATTGATGTGAATGGATTCCCCTTGGTAGATCACTCGGAAGTAAATTTGTTGGAAACTGTGCGCTCAACACCGAATCCGGTGGATCCGGATGCTCTCTATACAGTGGTCTGGCAGGGGACTCAAATGGAGATCAAGATCTCCGGAGGAAAAATGAAGGGCTACATGGACATGCGGGACGGTATTACACCTGACAACGCGGGCATTCCCTATTATATAAAGCAGCTTGATCAATTCGCCAAAGCGCTGGTGCAAGAGTTTAACAGGGTGCATCAGCAAGGTTATTCCATTCCAAATGAGGGCTCGGATTCCGAGACAGGTCATGTCTTCTTCTCCTTTAAGGGATTCCAGGAGCCGCCGGGATGGGATACCATGAGCCCGGAGGAGAAAAACAGCTATATCGTTGAACATGTCAATGCTGCAAACATCACTGTTGACAGCCGCATTTTGGACAGCGTCTATAATATCGCTACGTCATCGGAATATATTGATCCCAATGACAACCTTGGATGGGGTAATAATCTCAATGCTATAGATTTGGCAGCGATAAGAAATAAAAAGGACATCGAGGTCACAGTTGGAGGTCAAATCGTCAGAATCGGTAACTTCGAAGACTTTTCAAAGAAGCTGATCGCAGACCTGGCTGTCGAAGCTTCCCATGCCTCAAAGATGACCAGCAGCCAGTCTGTATTGACTACCAGCATTGAAAACAGGAGGCAATCAGTATCTGGAGTATCCCTGGATGAAGAAATGGCCAACATGGTGAGGTTCCAGCATGCCTATGCTGCATCGGCGAGAATGATCACAGCGGTAGACCAGATGCTGGAGACGCTGATCAAGTACACAGGCCTTGTAGGAAGATAATGCAGTAAAGGCTAATTCATTCACTGCGTTCCACAAAAGGAGGAATCTTCATTGAGAATCACAAGCAGTATGTTGATGAATAACTTCATGTCCAATCTGCAGAACAACCTTCGCCGAATGGAAAAATATCAAAACCGGCTCAGCACGGGCAAAAACTTCACCCGTCCATCGGATGATCCCGTTGCTGTCACACGAAGCCTGCAGACCCGTACCGATATTTCCAAGACGGAGCAATATTTGAGGAATATCCAGGATGGGCTCACCTGGTTGGAGCAATCGGAGACCACCCTGATGGAAGTGAATGATATCATTGCAAGGGCCTATGAGCTGGCCGTTGACGCTGCAAATGGGACGAAAACACCTGAAGATCGCCGGATCATAGCTGATGAAATGCTGCAGCTACAGCAACAATTGGTTCGTGCTGCCAATGCAAGCTTTAACGGGAGGTACTTGTTTGGCGGTCACAATACATCTACCATACCCTTTGAAATAAGTGGTTCAGAAGGGGCCTACACCCTCACTTATAACGGTATGGATATGAAGACTCTGACGGATCCTGCCAATGCCGACTGGCTCAATGCGGCCAAGGCGGAGAACTTGAGCTATGAAATGGGTTTTGGTATTCAGATGGCGGTATCCTTTACAGGAATCGATCTTTTTGGTGCCGGCGACGACAATTTATTCGAAGTGTTTAATCAGTTAAACGCTGCATTACTAAACGGAAGCGATCAGGATACACTCAACGAATCCGTCGGGAAGCTGCAGCGGGAGCAAAATCGGATTCTTGCACTGCTGGGGGAAGTCGGCGGCAAACACAACCGGCTTACCATGATGGAGAAGCGATATGACAAGGACATCTATAATTTCAAAGCTGTCCAGTCCAAGATAGAGGATGCGGATTATGCCAAATCCGTTACGGACTTCAAGATGGCAGAAATCGTTTATCAGTCCGCTTTGGCGTCCGCAGCCAAAATCCTGCAGCCCACCTTGATAGACTTCTTAAGATAATTTATTGCTCTTATCCCTATATTTTAATTTACAGGATGGTGTATCAATGCAAATCCAATCCACCCGCTTCGGTACCCTCGAAATAGAGCCCGATCGAATCATCACTTTTCCGGAAGGGGTCCCCGGCTTTGAAGACAAACGGTTTATCCTCCTGACTCTGGAAGATACAGCGCCTTTTTGCTGGCTCCAGTCGGTGGACAGCCCGGAGGTGGCCTTTGTGGTGTCCGAGCCGTCGGTGTTTTTGCCTGATTATAAACCCGAAATCCCCGACAGCGTCTATCAAGAACTGGAATGCACTGCGGATGATGAAATTCTCATCCTTGTGGTACTCGTCATTCCTGAGGACATCAAAAAGATGACAGCCAACTTGGCCGCTCCTATTGTCATCAATGTTGAAAAAAGGCTGGCAAAACAGGAGATCCTGAGCACAGGCGACTATCCCCTCCGATACAACCTCTACGAAAGCCTGTATGGAAAGGGAGGGAATGCCTGATGCTCGTTTTGACGCGCAAAAAGCAGGAATCCATTCATATAGGCAGTGATATTGAGATTACCATCCTTGAGATAGAGGGAGAAAGGGTAAAGATTGGAATTAAGGCCCCCAGGGCCAGCACTATACTTCGAGGGGAGCTGGCTGTGGAAACCCAGAGCATCAATCGTGAATCAGCCGGTGCCTCCATGGATAGCTTGCAGAAAATTTTACAAGGATTAAAAAAATAATGGCCATTTCGACCATTATTTTTTTATTTTCCTCTAAAGTTTGCCAAAAACCGATACGATATAATAAGTGACAAACAACAGAAGGAAGCTGCTTCGCGGCCGAGAGGCAGCTGATTCTGTCAAAGTCAACCCGAAAGGATTCGGGAAAATAAAATTCAAGGAGGAAAAGCAAATGAGGATTAACAACAACTTGATGGCGATGAACACCTATCGCCAGTTGGGAATCACCAACTCAGCTGCAGCCAAATCCATGGAGAAATTATCTTCAGGCTTAAGGATCAACAGGGCAGGAGATGACGCTGCAGGGCTTTCAATTTCCGAAAAGATGAGAGCTCAGATCAGAGGTCTTAATCAAGCATCTAGAAATGCTCAAGACGGTATATCTATGATTCAAACAGCTGAAGGAGCTCTAGGAGAAACACAAGCAATACTTCAAAGGATGAGAGAGTTAGCTGTACAAGCAGGAAATGATACGAATAATGATGATGACAGAGCCGCTATTGTTGATGAATTGAATGAATTAATGGTTGAAATTGATCGTATCGCTGAAACAACTTCATTCAACGAAAAGAAATTATTGAATGGAAGCTTATCTACGCAAATTGATTCTCTTAGTGATGTCAAAGTGGGTGCTAAATTTGGCGATACTGGCGATACTGGCGATACTGGCGATACTGTTGTTGTAACTAAGGTAGATGTATCTGGTGCAAAAGCCGGTGAAACATTTACTTTATCTTATAACCAGGAGGCTGGTGAATTAACATTAACCAGACAGAGTGATGAAGAAAAACAAACTATTGATTTAGATTCATTGACTCCTAATGGAGATGCAAAAACATTGAATTTTGCAGCTCTAGGTGTAAGTATAACTCTAACAGGAACAGCAACAACTGATACCGCTAAACTAGGTGGGGCACTTGATAAAAAGACAATAGTAACAGAAGATAATGCTGCCAAGTTCTTGATTGGTACAAAAGGTGGGGCAGATGAAACACTTTCTGTAAGCTTTATTAAAATGGATTCTAGTACATTAGGCACAATTAATAGCGATGCAACAACTAGCTTGGCTGATGCACTTGCTACTTTTGCAGGGGATACTTCAAAGACAAATGCAGAAGAATTAATAAAGGTAGTGGACTTAGCTATAAAAGACGTATCAAAGCAAAGATCCTTACTGGGTGCTGCTCAAAATAGATTAGAACACACCATTAAGAACTTGGATACTTCATCTGAAAATCTGCAAGCCGCAGAATCTCGAATCAGAGACGTTGATTATGCTGAAGCAGCATAAGCTGCCAAGGCACAGTCGTCCCAACTGGTAACGGTTGGGAGTATTACCGGGTGAATTGCTGGAAAACCCTGAAGTCCTCTATACCACAACAGAGCCGGAAACGGCAGATGTGAAGGTTTGAAAAATAGAGGAATTGGGCAATCAGCAGCCAAGCCCCTGTACCGAAAGGTTGGGGAAGGTTCAACGACTAGGGTATACCACCTAAAGCGAAAGCCATGGTGATGAAACCCGTAGGACATCCAAGGATGTTCGAAGTGCCCGGCCCCGAACAGGCTCCAAAGAGTGCTGAGGGTGAAGATATAGTCTGGTCAATAGGGAAACCTATTGTGGCGACGATGGCCAAAGAAATGATGGAATTCACAAAGAACAGCATCCTGCAGCAAGCAGCACAAGCCATGTTGGCTCAGGCAAATCAGGCTCCTCAAGGAGTACTGCAGTTGTTAAGATAACTCTTCCTCATATAGTAGAGGTGAATTCATTCGCTATCAAAACAACAAAGAGAACCAGGGAAATGTTTTCCCTGGCTCTCTTTTTATAATAGGGGAATCATCTTGTGAATTTATGTAAGTCATACAGGAGAATTTATTCGCAGTAAATATAAGGAATTGCATAAACTTGATGCCGTAAAGTGTATAAAAAACTCATTTAGCACCTGAAAATAGTCTTAGAAAATATGTTCAGAGGAAATGATATATAGTATAATTATCATATACAAACATACATTCGCATAATTCCGAGTATTCCTAAATCGATAGCAATTGTGTGGGTGATGATATTGTCCTTTGAATCAATTTTCGCAGGAAAGATGCTGGGAGATGGTTATATCACTTTAAACAGGCAAAGAGCACGATTTTCCTTTATTCATGCATTAAGGGATGAAAATTATGCTAAATACTGTTATGAATTATTCTTACCTTATATTCCATATGGAAAAAACTGTACAAAAATAGAACATATTGTGGATAAAAGGAGCAATAATACTTATTCAAGGGTGTATTATCAATCAAAAACCGCCAAATTACTTGATGAATTATATCGTATATGGTATGTAAATAATCGAAAGATCGTACCAATGGAATTTATTGAGAAGTATTTTGACGTCCAGGGACTGGCAATCTGGTATCAGGATGATGGATCCTATAAACAGGAAAGCGATCGAGTTATTTTATCAACTGAGTCATTTAATTTGGAGGAGATCCGCTATTTACAGGACTTATTAAGGGAGAGGTTCAGAATTCATTCAGGCATAGATTGTCAGAAGAGATTGGATATATCATCACGTTCAGAAGTAAGAAAGTTCTTAACACTGGTAGAACCTTTCATACATTCCAGTATGGAGAGAAAAAGTATGAGTTCAAACTGGATGGAATGGGAAGCATCTTGGAATAGAATAAAATCATGTAAATCAGGCATATCCAGAACCACGATTTATTTACCCTTTGACTTGTACAATAATATTGCTGGAGTTGGATATTCCCAGCTTCTGAATAATTTTCTTGACAAATGGCTGGAGCAAGTATGGAAGTCAATGGTCCAGAATCATTCCATGCTATATGAATGGATTTTGAAACACCAGCCTGTCAATAAAGGCACATATCGGATTACACCTCGGTTTAGAGCAGACATTAAGAAAAGGCTTGATTTGATGTCTTATATTACAGGTTTTGAAATATCGGAATTGGTGATCATAGCTCTACAACACATGTAATAGGCAGCGAGAAATTGAATGAATTCGAAGCTACTGAAATAGAAAGTGAAAGATTTATTCAACTGCATGTATAGGCGAATTCGTCTGCTTGTAGATGAATTGCCAAATGAATATGTACTTGCATTGGGGACATTCTGCAGAGTGCTTTGTTACAAAGCAGCAGAATGTCCCCATATTTTTCGCCCAAAATAGGGAAGATCAAATGAATGTAAAATTGCATCTTAAGTGACAGGCATTTTTGTCCGATAAAAATTTTGACAAAATTTTATCGAAATGAGGTTTGTCCATGAAGACAATTTTTCTTTATATTCCAGACCCAAAGCTGAGGCTATTGATTATAAGAATTCTTCTGGAAAATGATCTTCCCTTTGTTGAAGCTCTTGATAGGCCTGAGGTATCCATCAAATTGGATTTGATAAAGGATATTGGCTTGATTATAGAGGAGTATCAGGAAGGAAAGGAAGGAATCGTTGCTATCCATACCTTTGCCGACGAAAGAAAAGTTCCAATCATCTGGATAGTTCCGGAGTACAAAAAGGAACTGATACCGCAGGCCGTAAAATTCCATATAGCTGATTTGATTCCTTTGCCATTGGATGAATCCACTTTTATTCGCAAAGTAAATGGTTATATGGGATTGGAGGATAAACAACAGGGCGAAGGAGAGAGGGCAGCCTCTTTGCCGCTTGTTTTGCCATATAGAAGCGAGGAATTGAAGGAAGCCGTTGAATTGGCGGAAAAAGGCCGGTATCCCCTCTGTATTGTTCGCTTGCAAGTGGAAAATCTGTCTGGGGATGAAAGCAGGGAAGTATTGAATCGTCTTACAAATCTCCTGCGTAGAAGTGATCGGATTTTAGAAATGGATTTCGGTGGATACATAGTGCTATGCCCATTTGCACCCAAAAGCAGTCTTCCCGTAATAGAATCAAAGCTTCGCGATGGGGTGAAAAAGTACCTGCAGGAAAGAAAACAGGATAAGCGAATCCATCTCTTTGGGATAGGCTTTCCTGATGATGCAAAGCAATGGGAGGAAATGATACAGAGAGCTGAGCAGGGTATAGAGAAGAGTATCAAAATAAGCAAGGCTGCCGATGCAATGAAGCCATGGCAGCAAAAGAGAGTACTGCACTACCGGGGAATATTTAAGATTAAAAAATGAGTTTTGAAAAACAAGAAAAAGTACATAAATAGCTGAAAGATATTAAAGAAATGGACAGTTTTAGTCGATAGATCTATCAAGAAAGACTGGGAGGAAGGATACCTTTATGAGAATAGAACCGATTATAAAATATTATCCTGTAAAGGTTCAGTCTATCAACAGTAGAGATGCCGGTACAGATGCAATAAAGAGGCAGAGCCCTAAAGAAGGAGAAACCTTTCGCCTTTTTCAGATAAAGAATCCCATAACAAATGAAACAACGACAATAGGCGAGATGGAACTGATAAAGGCTATTGAAAAAGCGAGCAAAGCCCTTGAGCCTGAAAACATTTCCCTTGAATATACCCGCCATGAAGAGACCGGCATTATGATGTTGAAAATTGTAAACAGGGATACACAGGAGATCGTACGGGAGATACCGCCGGAAAAAATTTTGGATATAGCCGCGGCGATATGGAAAATGGCCGGAATTATTGTAGATCAAAAGGTATAGGGGGTGGAGCATATGAATTCTATATATGGAAATACCGGCACAACACTGCGAATTGGTGGAATTGCCTCGGGCCTCGATACAGAATCCATCATTAGGGACCTAATGCGGATCGAGCAGCTGAAGGTTGACCGGCTCTATCAGCAAAAAACAAGAACGGAATGGCTGAGGGACGATTACAGGAGCATCATCAATATTCTCAAGGACTTCAAAGATACGCGGTTTGATGTTCTGAAACCGGATACCTATATGCTGTCCTCTAATGCCTACAGGACTTATAAGGTTACTTCAACAAACGATGCGGCTGTCGCAGTGTCTGCCAGGGCCGGCATCACAGCCGTGACGACGACCATCCAGCGCATCGAAAGCCTTGCAACTGCCGCTTCTTTAAGCAGCAAATCCCCTGTCTCATCTCCTCTATATGGGACCGGGGATATTGCCGGAGAAATGAACTTTGATGGCGAGAGCTTGACTCTGGCTCTGGACGGAGTATCGAAAAAGCTTACCTTTAGCAAAAACTATGGCCCCGGCGAATGGGATATTTTTGCAAGCGATTTGCAGCAGATGCTGGATGAGGCTTTCGGAGCAGGCAGGGTACAGGTTTCAACCGTGGTAAGTGAAGAAGATGTTCATCTAAGGCTAACCGCCGGCAACAGTACCCTTGAGGTAAGGGACGGAACGGGTGGAGCCATGGATGCCCTGGGATTTACAAAGGGTCAGAGCAATAGAGTGAATTTGGATATGTCCATAGGCAGCTTGCAGTTTCAAACTCCCTTATCTTTTGGAACGAACGGAGAGATTGCCTTTGAAATAAATGGAGTACCCTTTAGCTTTAGCAGCTCTGCAACCTTGAGGGAGATCATGTCAAAGATCAACAGCAGCGAAGCAGGGGTACAGCTTACCTACAGCAGCTTGACGGATCAATTTATCCTTACAGCAAATGAAACCGGCGCCGGCCAAACGATTAAGATTGTGAATAAAGAAGGGAATTTCTTTGGGGAGGGGAGCGTCACCCACATTACGGAATTAACAGCCCATGGGACAGACGCCCATCTGTGGATCAATAATCAGGAAATCTACAGGAGCACCAACAACTTCACGATAGATGGCATCAACTATACCCTGAAGGCGACCTACGACGGTACCGAGCCAATCGTAATAAAAGCCGAATATGATGTAACCGCTGCCGTTGAAAAAATAAAGGGTTTTGTGGAACAGTACAACAAGGTAATCGAGGAGATCAACAAGAAGCTCTCCGAGGAATATTTCAGGGATTATCCCCCCCTTACAGAGGCTCAAAAAGATGAAATGACCGAAAAGGAAATTGAGCTGTGGGAGAAAAAGGCCAGGAGCGGTCTTCTCCGGGGAGACAGGCTTCTTGAAGAGCTGGTAGGGAAGATGCGCAAGGCTTTGATTGATGCCGTTGAAGGTGCCGGTATTTCTTTATCCGCCATAGGCATCAAAACTGGCAGCTACTATGAGAAAGGTAAGTTGCAGCTGGATGAGAAAATCCTGACTGAAGCCCTGCTCAATCATGGAGAAAAAATTGAAAAGCTCTTCATTGCCAAGTCAAAGATCGACTACTCTCCGGATTTGACGTCGGAACAAAGGGCTCAAAGGTATCAGGAATCAGGGCTTATGTACAGAATATCCGATATTCTGAACGATTATATTCGTACCACCCGTAATGATGCCGGTAAAAAGGGCCTGCTGCTTGAAAAGGCCGGCATAGTAAATGATGTTACGGAATACAAGAATGCCCTCAATGAGGAGATCAGCCGGATTGAAAAACGCATCGATGCTGCTTTGGCCTTGCTGCAGAGCAAGGAAGATGCCTATTGGAGGCAGTTTACTGCCTTGGAAAAGGCCTTGCAGCAGATGTACTCCCAGAGCGCCTGGCTTATGCAGCAGTTTGGAAACAATCGATACTAATGCCGAAACAGTTTATTTGCGAGCTCAGCGGGGAATTAGAACCTCTATAGATAAAACTAGGGTCATATATAAAAGAAGAATGGGAGGAAGGGTTATGGCAATGATGAATCCCTATCAGGTCTATAAAAACCAGAGCGTTATGCTGGCACCGCCTGAGGAATTGACTTTGATGCTCTATAACGGATGCGTGAAATTCATCGGGCAGGCGGAGATTGCCATTCACAATCGCGATATTCCCAAGGCCAATGAATATATTCAACGGGCCCAGGATATTTTGGAAGAGCTCATGTCAACCCTGGACATGTCCTATGAAATATCCAAGAGCCTGATGAGCCTTTATGATTACATGATCAGGAGATTGATCGATGCGAATATTGCAAAGGATACTGGGATTTTGGAAGAAGTCCTCAATCTTGTAACTGAACTTAGAGACACGTGGGCAGAGGCCATGAAAAGGGTTCCCCAAAAAACCGCAGTAAACAGAGGTTGAGAGATGGAAACGAATATCGATGAAATTTTGGTTGCAATGGTAAACATCCTGGAGAGGAAAGCGGAAAGAATGAAAATGCTCCTGACCCTAACGAAGGCCCAGGGAGAGCTTTTTTCCGTGGATACCCTTGACAGGCTAAACAATAACCTACGCCAAAAACAGGAATGCATTGATGATATCAACCGTTTGGACAAAAGCTTTGAAGGATATTATGAAGAATTCACACGCAGCAAAGACCAAATCCAGGAGATCTGCAAGCACAGTGAGAAAACAGCTTCATTGATGAAGCGCATGCAGGAGGATACGGCACAGATCCAGGACTATATCAATCAGATGAGGGAGATCGAATCAGAAAACCATAAAAAGGCAGAAAAGCTGATGGAGGATATCAAGTCAAACCTTCAGCTCATCGGGAAAGAAAAAAAGGCCGTGAATGTTTATGGGAATAAAAGGGTTCACGGATCTGTTTTTGACAGGAAAAAATAAGGACATAAAAAGCCGCCCGGAGGGGCGGCTTTGTCATTCCTTCAGGGCTTTTTGGATCAAATCCATTCTTGAGAGGATCCGCTGGAAGAGGTAGTCTACCAGCGTCAGCGCAGTCATGGCCTCCACCACGATGACGGCCCGGGGGACAATCACGGGATCATGGCGGCCTTCGACGACTATCTCTACGTTTTCTCCCGCCTTCGAGACGGTTTTTTGGGGGATATGGATGGAGGAGGTGGGCTTGACGGCAGCTCTGAAGACGATGGGAAAGCCCTCGCTGATTCCCCCTGCAATTCCGCCTGAATGGTTGCTGAGTTTGTTGAGATTACCGAATTCGTCATAATAAAGGGAATCATTGTTCTGGGACCCGGACATTTTGGCTGCTTGAAAACCGGAACCAAATTCAATTCCCTTTACGGCTCCGATGGAGAGAATGGCTTTGGCCAGGGCAGCATCCAGCTTTTCAAAGACCGGCTCTCCGACTCCGCCGGGCAGGCCCTCTACCAGGCATTCGATGATGCCTCCGGCGGAGTCCCCCTTTTCCTTTTGTTTGTAGAGATACTCTTCGGCTTTCTTGGCAGCCTCCATATCCGGCATGGCAAGAAAGTTTTGATAGATCCACTTTTCATCAAAGTTTTCCCTGCTCACCTCTACCGGTCCAATGGAGAGGGTATAGGCCAGAATCCGAACTCCCAGGGAAGACAAGATCTTTTTGGCGATGGCTCCTGCAGCCACCCGGGCCGTCGTCTCCCTTCCGGAGGACCGGCCGCCTCCTCGATAATCGCGAAAACCGTATTTCATATCATAGGTATAGTCGGCGTGGCCGGGCCGGTAGACCTTTGCAAGCTCCGAGTAATCATAGGACCGCTGATCGGTATTGTATACCACCAGGGAGATGGGCGTACCTGTTGTTTTGCCTTCAAAAACCCCTGACAGGATCTCCACCCTGTCCGATTCCTTCCGGGGAGTGGAAAAGGGCGATTGTCCGGGCCTTCGCCTGTTAAGTTCCTTTTGAATGTCTTCTTCCGATAAGGGCAGGCCGGCCGGGCAGCCGTCCACAACGACCCCCAGGGCTTTTCCATGGGATTCCCCCCAGGTGGAGACGACGAAATTTTTACCGTATATCGAACCTGACATGAAATGCCTCCTTTAACCAGATGAAAGGTCCAAAAAGTAATATTTTAAGTTTTGATTTGTATTGATTTTACCATTACAGGCTCCGGCGGGCAAGGACCAGATAAGCTGTTTTGCCTAAATACGGGGATTGAATTTTGATAGACATGCAGATATACTTTATTTAGAAATGCAAGTCAACGGAAAATGGGCGACTCATTTGAGGTGAAATTCTTGATCATAGGAACGGGCATCGACATCATAGAGGTGGAGCGAATCGCCGGGGCGTACCGGAAGGAGCGCTTTGCCCAGCGGGTTTTTACGCCAAGGGAGCGGCAGTTTTTTTTGGAGCGGGGGGACAATCCTCAGACCATAGCCGGCAGTTTTGCTGCCAAGGAAGCCGTTTCCAAGGCCCTGGGAACCGGTTTCGGGAAAATCGGCTGGAGGGAAGTGGAGATTCTGCGAAATGAAAAGGGAGCGCCCTATGCAGTACTCCACGGCAAAGCCCTGGAAGAGATGAGGCGGATCGGGGGAGATCGGGTATGGATATCCATCTCCCATGATCGAAAGTTTGCGGTGGCCCAGGCCATCATTGAGGGATAGGAGGGAGACCTGTGTACCTGGTTACGCCGGAAGAGATGCGGAGCATCGATAAAAGGGCTATAGAGGAATTTGGGATTCCGGGCATAGTACTCATGGAGAATGCAGCCATTCAAACAGCCCGCTTTATACTGGAGAGATATCTAAAAAAGCCCGGATGCCGGGCGGTCATCCTCGTTGGCAGCGGAAACAACGGGGGAGACGGGCTGGCCGTTGCCAGGCACCTCTTTTTGCAGGGAATGGCCGTAGAGGCGATCCTGCTTTCCGATCCGGACAAATTGACGGGAGATGCCCGGACGAATTTTTCCATTCTGTCCAGGATGGCCATTCCTTACAGCTTCCTATCAAAGCCGGAGGATTTGCCTGCTTTGAAGGGAAAACTGCAAAATTCCGATCTGGTGGTTGACGCCATATTCGGGACAGGCCTTTCAAAGCCGATTGAAGGGCTCCTTTATCGCGTGATAGAGACTGTTAATGAATGCGGCAGGCCTGTGGTTGCAGTGGATATCCCGTCGGGGATCCACGGGAAAGACGGCAGGATCATGGGAATCGCAATCAAGGCGGACGCCACGGTCACCTTTGGATATCTCAAGAGGGGCCACCTGTTATATCCGGGCCGTCAATATTCGGGCTTTGTTAAGGTGGTTCCAATCAGCCTGCCCGGTGACAGTGCCGGGGCTGTGGGGGTTTCGGCCTTTACCTTAAGCCATGGCGAGGCAGCCCGGCTTTTAAGGGAAAGGCCTCTGGATGGACACAAGGGTACCTTTGGCAGAGTAGCGGTCCTGGCAGGTTCAACCGGCCTCACCGGAGCGGCAACCCTGACCAGCTTAGCTGCCATAAGAAGCGGTGCCGGCCTGGTGACCCTGGGCATCCCCGGGAGTTTAAATGAAATCATGGAAAATAAGCTTACGGAAGTGATGACCCTGCCCTTAGAGGATCGGGGCACCGGGCATCTGGTTTTGGAATCCGTCGATCCGATCATGGAATTTTTGCAGGACAAGGATGTTCTTGCCCTGGGTCCGGGCCTTGGGAAAAGTCCTGAAGTTTTTGAAGTAATGAGGCATATTTTTGGCAAAATCAATATATCCATAGTATTAGATGCAGATGGAATCAATCATATATCCAGAGAGATTGGACTTTTGGACCTTCATGCAGGCCCTACGGTGATTACGCCCCATCCCGGAGAGATGGCCAGACTGACCGGCAAGCCAATAGAGGAAGTTTTGAAGCAACCGGTGGAGACGGCCTGTGAAACGGCAGAGCGGCACAACGTCATTGTGCTTCTGAAAGGCGCCACTTCTATAGCGGCCCATCCCGACGGCAGGCTTTATCTCAATCGGACCGGGAACTCAGGCATGGCTACCGGGGGCAGCGGTGATGTGTTGACCGGGCTCATTGCTTCCCTGATTGCCCAGGGATATGACGCCTTTGATGCCGCAGTCTTGGGCTGCTTTATCCATGGCTTTGCGGGGGATTTGGCTGCAGAGGTGAAAGGGGGGCACGGGATGATTGCAGGGGATATTTTGGAATACATTCCATCGGCCTTTAAGGAACTGATAAAATTGTGTACACGTTCGGATGAAAAATAGGACAGTGGAAAAGCTTGGGGTGATGGATCTGAAGATAGCAAGGATCTTAATCGGCTTTGCTCTGGTAATGCTGACCCTGATGTTCAGTTCATGTGCTGATGCACCTACAGAAGAGGAATTATTCATAAGGGGACAAAAGAGGCTCAATGAACTGGAGAGCTATTATGCCGTCGTCACCTATCAAGTATCGGATGAGGAAGAAGTGCGGGAGTATCAGTTTGAGCAATGGGTTCAGGCGCCTGACAGGTACAAGATTCACATGCTTGCTCCGGAGAACTTGAAAGGCAAAATCCTGTCCTGTGACGGACAGAAGATCTACGTGGAAAACGCCAGGATGCAAGATCGGGTATCCTTTGATGCAGCGGTTGTGAAGCAGCAAAGGCCCCGTTTCATAGGGGATTTTCTTCAAAATTATTGGCTGTCTGAAGAGGTCAAAAAGGAACTCCGAGAGGAAGACGGAAAAAGGTACTTGATCTACGAATGCCCAAATTTAGAGCTAACTAGAGGTCAAATACGGGAACAGCTCTGGCTCAATGCAAAATCCTTACTGCCGGAAAAGCTCATCCTGCTCGATGCACAGGGCAATATGATATCCATGCTCTTATTTGAAAGCTTCGAGCCCAACTGGAAAGTTCCAGTGGATTTTTTCTACACCGTTCTTTAATCAAAATGAGCAAGAATTCTCCCATTCTCTATAGGTGGGAGATGGATTGCTAAAATTACGGGGATGGAACAGCCCTTTGAGCTTGGGTAATCCGGTAACAGTAGTTACCTGGAACAAGAAACTTTCATTTCTATAAGGCAGTTGGCTGCCGATGAAAAGATAATGGTGCCGGACAGAAGAGAAAATGAAGCAGGAAAATATGGGGCAGCTTAGGTATAGTTCGCTTCGGCGAATGGCATAATTTACTAAGAGGATTTTTGCGTTTTTTGTTGAATATCTATTTAGCTGATTTTGCGCAGTTTAACTTTATAGCCAGCGATATTGCCCTGAGAATACCTTACGACAGGTCTTTATTACATATCCCTTTTTTGGTTGGCGAAGATCTTGGCACTTTGGCGGCCTTTCATTTGAGGCATTCGGATGGCAAGGTGCAAAGTCAAGGGATAGATTTTTATAGGAGGTGTAATCGTGGCTGAATTAAAGAAGATTTTGGTGAGTCTGCCCGACAGCCTGCTTCGAGAAGTGGATGAGATTGTCGCGATGGAGAAAAAGAATCGAAGTGAATTTATTCGAGAAGCCATGAAACTTTATATCAGGGAGAGGCATAAGATAGAAATAAGAGAGAAGATGAAACAAGGCTATGAGGAGATGGCCAGGATCAATGTAGAGTTGACTGAGATCGCAATGAGCTGCGATACTCAGGCACTGGAAGAGTACGAAAATATATTATCAAAGTGTGAGTGATATCATGGTAAAACGAGGAGAAATCTATTATGCTGATTTAAGCCCGGTGGTAGGATCAGAACAGGGAGGAATCCGCCCGGTTCTGGTTGTACAAAATGATATCGGCAACAAGTACAGCCCTACTGTGATCGTTGCTGCGATTACCTCGCAGATTAATAAAGCAAAGCTCCCCACCCATGTCGAAATCAGCGCTACAGAATACGGTTTGCCGAAGGATTCTGTCATCTTACTGGAACAGATACGGACAATAGATAAAAAAAGGCTGAAGGAGAAGATAGGTTACCTTTCTCCCGAAGCAATGAAAAAGGTCGATGAAGCCCTCCAAATCAGCTTCGGCCTCATTGAGCTTTAGCGGAAAAAAAGGAACATAGAAAAGGCAGATGGATCTCTGTCTTTTTTTTTGTGTGTAAAAGCGGCATTTTATTGCAATGATAATGGATAAGGATGGAACTGCGAACTGAATCGCCATTCTGGCTTCAATTGTGATATAATAGTCCTAAGAAATGGTAATCATACGAAGATAACATTCAAAGGAGAAACTATGATAAAGCAGAGATCAATTTATGATTATGTCTTAATCATCGTAGGGACTCTTCTGACCGCCCTCTCATTCAACTTTTTTTTGGTGCCCCATCGGATTGCTCCGGGAGGAGTCAGCGGAATAGCAACGGTGCTCTATTACCTTTTCCGCATACCCATAGGATTCACGATGCTGCTTCTCAATATCCCCCTCTTTATCATCGGTATAAAGCAGCTGGGCGGAGGTTTTGGCCTCCGGACCTTGATCGCCACCGTCCTTTTGTCTCTGTTTACGGATCTGGTGAAGGTCCCTTCCCTTACAGAGGATCCCATCCTGGCTTCGGTATATGGCGGCGTCCTCATGGGAACGGGCCTGGGGATCGTCTTCCGCGCCAATGCCACAACCGGAGGAACGGATCTTTTTGCCAAGATCCTCCATAATTTTTTCCCGATTATCGGCATAGGCTGGGTCATGTTCATCATCGATTTCCTGGTGGTGCTGGCAGCCGCCATTGTTTTCGGACCCAGCGAAGCCCTCTATGCCCTGGCCTCCCTCTACATCAGCGCCCGGCTGATTGACCTCATTTTGGAGGGTTTAAATGCTGCAAAAGCATTCATCATCATTTCCGATCACTCCGCTGAAATATCCCAAAAAATCATGGAGGAACTGGACAGGGGAGTGACCCTTCTCCATGGCAAAGGGGCTTATACCATGCGCGAAAAGGATGTCATCCTGTGCGTGATCAACAGGGCTCAGGTGAGCAAGCTAAAGAGCCTGGTTGTTTCCATTGACCCTGCCGCCTTTGTCCTGGTGGCCGATGTACGGGAAGTGATGGGAGAAGGTTTTTAAGGAATAGGACAAGGGCTGCATCATTAGCCCTGGTTTTATTCCTTGTATTTTTTTACAAGTTCATTGACCCAGAGCCTGTGGGGGCCTTCTACGATGGCCATTGGATGGGAGCTTTCCCCTTCCTTTTCGGGAAAGAGCAAGATCCGGGGGCCTTTTCTGCCCTGGTTTTCCCATACATGGGTGTGAAAGAGGACGTAATCAATATATCCTTCTTTATAAACGATCAGGGTGACTTCACCCCAGGGTTTTGGGAGGATGTCTTTGAAGGCAGGGTCTTCCTTGATGGGAATCCGGATGTCCGCCGTGAGCCCCTGGGCATTGGTCCTGTATTTCTGATTGATCTCCGGTATCACCACGACGGCGCCCTCCAGGGGTTCTTCAGTATAGCCGTCCACGACCTGTGGCTGTATATAGCCAAAAGGTCCGAAAGATTCTTGACCGATTTCGCTGAAGGCTTCAATCTGTTTTTCAACATAGCGGTGATAGGGTATATATCCACTGTAGAACAGTGCAACGATTACCAAAACAATGATGCCGATGTTGATGAGCGATTTTGTATCCTGACGCATTTCTATCGACCCCCCACAACCATTGTATTCGCCCAAAGTCCGGGATATAACCGCTGTAAAATTGGGCGTATTACCAAAAAAAATAAGCTTTCAGGATGTATTGATCCCAGAGCCCTGCTAAAGGGGCTAATCCCACATCTTTGGGTTTGACGGGGAAGGAAAATGATGATAGATTAAATGTAAGCGCTTACATACATCTAAAGCCGTTTAAATCCCGGAAAAGTATTTTATAAAGGGAATAGGAGAAATTAAAAACTGTATCCAGCCATATAATGAAAAGGAGTTGTGATTGTATGAAATCGGATATCGGTCTGATTGGATTGGCAGTCATGGGCCAGAACCTGGTGCTGAACATGGAGAGCAAGGGCTACACCGTTTCGGTGTACAACAGGACGGTGGAGAGGACCAGGGAATTTATGAGCGGTCCGGCCAGGGGGAAGGACAGGATCATCCCTGCAGAAAGCCTGGAGGAGTTTGTGGGTACCTTAAGCAAGCCAAGGAAGATCGTAATGATGGTCAAGGCAGGCAAGCCTGTCGACGAATTCATCGATCGGCTCGTTCCCTTGCTTGAGAAAGGGGACATTCTCATTGACGGGGGGAATTCCTTCTTTAAAGACACCATCCGGAGAAACAGGGAGCTGAGGCAAAAGGGGATCCTCTATCTCGGCACCGGCATCTCCGGCGGGGAGGAAGGGGCCCTCAAAGGGCCAAGCATCATGCCCGGGGGAGATAAGGAAGCCTGGGATGCGGTCGGCAAGATCCTGATCGATATCTCTGCTAAGGTGAGTGGCGGCGTTCCCTGCTGCGATTACATCGGCAGCGACGGAGCCGGACATTATGTAAAGATGGTCCACAACGGAATCGAATACGGGGATATGCAGCTCATCAGTGAGGCTTATTTCCTGATGAAGGAGCTCCTGGGCTTATCCGCTGAAGAGATGCATGGGGTATTTGCCAAATGGAATGAAGGAGAGCTCAATTCCTACCTCATCGAGATCACGGCGGACATTTTAAAGAGAAAAGACGAGGAAACGGGCAAACCCATTGTGGATGTGATTTTGGACCGGGCCGGCCAGAAGGGCACCGGCAAATGGACATCCCAGGAGGCCCTGGAACTGGGCGTCGCGGCGCCTACCATTGCCGAAGCGGTATTCGCCCGCTGCATGTCGGCCATTAAGGAAGAAAGGGTGCAGGCCTCCAGGCTGCTGAAAGGGCCTGAAGCATCCTTTAGCGGGGACAAAGAGGAACTGATTGCCGATATCGGCAAAGCCCTCTATGCATCCAAAATATGTTCCTATGCCCAGGGCTTTGACCTCTTAAAACAGGCCTCGGCCGCGTACAACTGGAACCTTAGGCTGGGAGACATAGCCCTCTTGTGGCGGGGCGGATGCATCATACGGGCCCAATTCTTAAACAGAATCAAGGAGGCCTATGATCGCAGGCCGGATCTTGAGAACCTGCTCCTGGACCCCTATTTCCGGCAGATCATAGAGGATTCCCAAAAGAGCTGGAGAAGGGTGGTCAGCTTGTCTGCTGAGCAGGGAATCCCCGTGCCTTCCTTCAGTTCCGCCCTGGCATACTATGACTCTTACCGCCGGGATAGGCTTCCTGCCAATTTGATTCAGGCCCAGAGGGACTATTTTGGCGCCCATACCTATGAGAGGGTCGACAGGGAAGGATTTTTCCATACTGAGTGGATAAATCAATCAAAAGAGGAGGAAAGATAATGGTATCATTTGATTTGAAAGGTAAAACTGCAGTCATTACAGGAGGGGCCGGAATCCTGTGCAGCGAGATGGCCAGGCAGCTGGCAGAAGTCGGGGTAAAGGTTGCGGTGCTTGATATAAACGGCGAAAAGGCAAGACAGGTAGCCGGAGAGATTCAGGAGGCCGGAGGCTGCGCCATCGGAGTTGAGGCCAATGTACTGGACAAGGACAGCCTCATCAGGGCAAAGGATGCCGTGCTCAAGGAGTTCGGCAGGGTCGATATTCTAATAAACGGCGCCGGGGGAAATAAGAAGGAAGCGACGACGAGCAAGGACTTAAGCTTCTTTGATATCCCTTTGGATGCCCTGCAATGGGTATTTAACTTGAACTTTATGGGAACCCTTCTTACAACCCAGGTATTTGGCAAGGTCATGGCAGAGCAGCAGGAGGGCTGCATCATCAACATCTCCTCCATGGCTTCATTGAGGCCTCTGACCAACGTCATAGGATATGCCGCTGCCAAGGCTGCCGTTAATAATTTCACCCAGTGGATGGCGGTATATTTCAACCACAATGTTTCCAAGAATATCAGGGTCAATGCCATTGCACCGGGCTTCCTGCTCACCGAGCAGAACCGCTTCCTGCTGACCGATGAGAAAACGGGCGAGGACACCCAGAGGGGCAAGGCGGTCAAAGCCCACACTCCCATGGGAAGGTACGGAAGGCCGGAGGAGCTGGTAGGAGCGGTGATCTGGCTGTGCTCCGATGCGGCTTCCTTTGTAAACGGCATTGTTGTACCCATTGACGGCGGGTTCTCGGCCTTCTCCGGTGTATAAGGGGTAAAGGGGGATATGGAGGATATGAATATCCTGGGCCTGGAGGTCAGCACTTCTTCGGCCAAGGCGGTGATCTATTCATCCCAGGCCGGAGTGCTGGCGGTCCATAGCATTCCATATGATGAGAAAACCAACAATGTGGTTACCCAGGACCCGGAGGGGATGTATAAAACCCTGAAGGAATGTGTCAAAGGGGTTTTGGAGAAGAAACAGGTTGCCATCGACGGAATCGGGCTTAGCAGCACCTGGCACAGCCTGCTTTTGCTGGATGAGGAAAGAAAGCCCCTGGGGAGGATCTTGAGCTGGGCCAATACCGAAGCGGCCGATACGGTATTTAAGCATCGGCGGGACGAGGGCTTAAAGAAATGGCTTTATCAAAAGACGGGCTGCGTCATCCACAGCATGTATCCCCTGTGGAAGTTTAAAAGCATTGCCGTAAAGCGGCCGGAGCTACTGTCAAAGGCCCGATACCTGTCCTCCCAGCCGGAGTATGTCTTTGAAAAGTTGACGGGCGCCGTTGGCATTTCCCGAAGTTCAGCTTCCGGCAGCGGGCTTTTCAACATTCACAGGCTGGACTGGGATGAGGAGGTCCTGGATTTTGCAGGCATCAAGAGGGAAATGCTGTCCCCCCTCCGGGAATCGGAATTTTATGCCCCCCTTTCGAAGCAGGCAGCCGCTGAACTGGGGCTGCCGGCCGGGACCCCTGTTGTAATCGGAGGGCCGGACGGGGCTTTAAATCAAATCGGCTCCGGGGCCATGAAGGCGGGGATTATGACCATGTCCGTGGGGACCAGCGGTGCCCTGCGCATCGCCGTTGACAGCCCTGTGCTGCCGGATAACCCTTCCACCTGGTGCTATTATGTGTCGGAAGGAAAGCGGCTGGCCGGGGCAGCGACCTCCGGAGCCGGGAACTGCGTGGACTGGTTTATGAAAAAGGTCAACTCCGGTAGGCTCAGCTATCAGGAGCTGGAGGACAGCATCGGGATCAAGGAGCAGGAGGAAGCCCCCATTTTCCTCCCCTTCCTCTATGGCGAGCGCTGTCCCGGATGGATGGATGACAGGACAGGGGGCTATCAGGGCCTTAGAGGGGACCATGGGCTTGGGCACCTGTATTATGCCATTTTGGAAGGAGTCTTATTTAACCTCTACCAGTGCTATAACATTTTTGTGGAGCTGGGACAGGAGCCAAAGGAGATCCGGATCTCCGGTGGAATCGAGAACTCGGAAAAGTGGCTTCAGATGGCAGCCGATATTTTCCAGAGGGAGATCCAAACTTCGGAGCTGGAGCATGCATCCGTGATGGGAGCCATTGCCCTGGCCTTCAAAGCCCTGGGCGGGATAAATTCCTTACAGGAATATCAGTCTCGAATCGTCAAAAGGATTCAGCCAAATCCGGAGATGGAGAAGCTCTACAGGAGGCGATTTGGCCGCTATATGGAGGCCTACGAAAAGAACGGATACGGAGGCGGGAATAATGAATGAGATCATTGTGAAAGCGGATGGAAAATCGGGAATCGATGATGGAAAGCTGCTGAAAGCGCTGAAGCGCTCCCTGGAAATGCAGGGAAAGCCCATAAAGAAGGTGCTGCTTCTGCCGCCGGACTTTACCCGCAGCCATTCCGGAGCCGGCAGGATCACAGCCCATTATTATGAGCTTTTGAAGGATAGCTGCCAGGTGGATATCATGCCGGCCCTGGGGACCCATATGCCCATGACCCGGGAAGAGAGGCTGGCCTTCTTTGGCGATCGGATCCCCGATGAGTGCTTTATTGTTCACAACTGGAGAAATGATGTAGTAAAGGTGGGAGAGGTTCCGGCTGAATTTATCAAAGAAGTCTCCGAAGGGCTGATGGATACGGCGATAGATGTGGAAATCAACCGGCGCCTCTTGGATAAAAGCTATGATCTGATCCTGTCCATTGGCCAGGTCGTGCCCCATGAAGTGGTGGGAATGGCCAATTACAGCAAAAACGTCTTTGTGGGCTGCGGCGGAAGCAACATGATCAACAAGACCCATATGCTGGGGGCCTTTTATGGAATGGAGCGAATCATGGGCCAGGACCATTCCCCGGTCCGAAAGGTCTTTGACTACGCTGAGGAGCATTTTATCAAGGACCTGCCCCTTGTGTATGTCCTGACGGTTACCACCAATGAAGAGGAGGGGGTCGTCATCCATGGGCTCTTTATCGGAAGGAGCCGAAAGGTTTTTGAAGAAGCCGTAGCCTTGAGCCAGGAGAAGAATATAACCTTTGTTGACAAACCCCTCAAAAAGGTGGTTGTTTACCTGGATCCCCATGAGTTCAAGAGCACCTGGCTGGGAAACAAGGCTGTCTATCGGACCAGGATGGCGATTGCCGACGGCGGTGAGCTGCTGGTCTTAGCTCCGGGGGTCAGGCAGTTTGGAGAAGATGCCCGCAATGATGAGCTCATTCGGAAGTACGGGTATGTGGGGCGGGAGCAGGTGATAAGGCTCCTGAAGGAAAACGAGGACCTCCAGGGCAATCAATCGGTTGCCGCCCATTTGATCCATGGCTCATCCGACGGCAGATTTTCCATCACCTATGCAGTGAAGCACCTGAGCCGGGAAGAGGTGGAAAATGTCAACTTTAGGTACATGAGCATTGAAGAAGCCTATGCAAAATATGACCCGTCCAAGCTAAAAGACGGGCCCAATGTGCTGGACGATGGGGAAGAGATCTTCTATATCAGCAATCCGGCCCTGGGGCTTTGGATTGACAGGAACAGATTCGCATAAACAAGGACGTGAGAATGATGGATAAAATTGTGGTACTTGAAAATGACTGTATAAAGGTACAAGTATGTCCGGAAGTGGGGGCGGGCATCTACGCCATGGAGTACAAACGAAGGGGGCAGTGGGTCCACATCATGCGGCCGACTCCGCCCTCTGCCGTGGATGCAGCCGCCGCCGGTGAATTTTCATCCTTTAACATGATTCCCTACTCCAACAGGATAGAAAATGCCCTTCTGTTTTACAACGGGAAGGAGTACAGGCTGGAGCCCAATACGCCGGAAGGCCACCGCATCCACGGGGATGTCAGGGATAAGGCCTGGAAAGTGGAGCTTTTGGAGCAGGAAAGGCTGGCCGTATCCTTTGACAGCCGGGATTATGCCGATGTGAGCTGGCCCTTCCCCTTTGCCGCGAAAATGGAGTTTTGGCTTGAAGGAAATCGATTCCTCACAAAGATGGAAGTCCGAAATACCGGGGAGGAGACGATGCCGGCCGGTATGGGGATCCATCCGTATTTTATGAGGAAGCTGACCGAAAAGGACGAGGTAGTTGAGGTGAGATTCCCGGTGAAGGGAGTCTATCCGGGACCTACCACCATTCCTACCGGCCCCTGGACCGAGATCCCGGAAAGAATAGATTTTTCAACGAAGAAGGCCTTAAGCACGGATTTTTTAGACAGGTGCTACCGGGTGGCTCCCGGGGATTCGATCATTGAATGGCCGGCCAGCGGGGTTAGGCTGACCATTACGCCGGAGGAGATTTTCAAGCACCTGATCCTATACTGCCCCAAGCATGAGCATGGGTATTTTGCCGTGGAACCGGTAACCAACTGCAACAACGGCTTCAACATGGCGGAGAAGGGAATTCAGGATACCGGGACCCTTTACATTGAGCCGGGTCAGAGCATCGAAGGCACCATAGCGATGAAAGTGGAATCTTTTTAGGATTTGCCTGCCCGGTTCTGGGCAGATCAGCATGTCTGCCACTTCTCTTAAGCTTCGGACTCTCCGTACCTACAATGCAAGCATGGGCGGGGTGAAATTTGCTTACCGGGGTACTGCAGGGAACGGAGCCCGTGCCGTTCTGCCCTTGGAGGGGTCATGGACCGTCGGGCATCAGTTGTTTGACCCAAAGAGGTGTTTTTAAGATGAACATATACGAAGTGGCCAAAAGGGCCGGTGTTTCGATTGCAACCGTATCCAGGGTGATCAACGGAAACCCCAGGGTCAGAAAGGAGACCCGGGAGAGGGTGGAAGCGGTGCTCCGGGAGATGAACTATACGCCCAACGCCATAGCCAGAAGCCTGGTGACCAATGCCACCCAAACCATCGGGGTGCTGACTACGGATGTACGGGATTCCTACTATGCCAGTGCCATCTATACCATAGAACAGGAGCTCCGGAGGCTGGGCTACCATGTGATTCTCTGCAATACCGGGATGGAACCGGAGAAAAAGGCCATGTATATTCGGATCCTGATGGGGAAAAAGGTGGACGGCCTCATCTTTGTGGGCTCGGTCTTTAAGGAGCGATCCGGAAACAACCATATACTGGAGGCAGCCAGGCAGGTCCCGGTGGTGATGCTAAACGGGCCCCTATCCGGCAGGAATGTCTATTCCATTGTTTGCGATGATGAGTATGCTACTACTCAGATTGTAGATTGGCTTTATCAAAGGGGCCATCGGAGGATCGTTTATTTGTATGATGTGAAAAGCCCCAGCGGGATGGCCAAGATTCGCGGTTTCAAGAAGGGATTGCGGGGCAAAGGCCTGGAAGTCAAAAAGTGCAGCCTGATTCAGGTGCCGTCCGGCCTGGAGGGCGGAATCGAAGGGGTACGGCGGTTGGAACAGGCAGGAGCCTCCTATACGGCCATTGTAACCAGTGAGGACGAAATAGCGGCCGGGGCACTGAAAGCCCTTTTGACGCTTGGGAAGAAGGTGCCGGAAGATGTGGCCGTATTTGGCTATAACGATTCCAGGATTGCAAGGTGCACGACCCCGGAGTTATCTTCAGTCGATAACCGGGTGGAGGAGCTGGCCAAAGGGGCGGCCCGGATCCTGCACAGCGTTTTGCAAAAGCAGGAAGTGGAGCCCATGACCGTGGTCATGCCGAGGCTGGTCCTGCGGGGAAGCAGCTAAACAGGAGTGTGAGAAGATGAAGCAGCTCAATATGGAATTGCTAAAGGGGGGCTTCCGCTTTCCGGGGGATCTGGCTGTTCCGGAACCTTCCGAGATGCCGGAGCGGATCATTCAATTTGGCGAAGGAAACTTCCTTAGGGCCTTTGTCGACTGGATGGTCCATGAAATGAACGAGCAGGGTTTGTTTAACGGCAAGGTGGTGGTAGTTCAGCCCATACCCCAGGGCAAAATACCGGAGCTGAATGAGCAGGATGGCCTGTATACCCTTTTCCTCAGGGGGATACAGGATGGGAAGGTCATCGAAAAGAAGGAAATCATTCATTCCATCAGCCGGGGAATCAATCCCTACACAAACTGGCAGGAGCTCTTGCAGTGCGCCGCCAATCCGGATCTTCGCTTCATGGTATCCAATACAACGGAGGCCGGCATTGCCTATGTGGATGAGGAGCAGCCCATCGATCGGTGCCCAAGCTCCTTCCCGGCCAAGGTGGCGGCTTTTCTCTATGAAAGGTACAAGTGCTTTTCGGGGGCCCCTGATAGGGGAATGGTGATAATCCCCTGTGAACTCATTGACCGTAACGGGGATGAGCTGAAAAGAATCGTCCTTCAATATATAGAAAAGTGGAAGCTGGAGGATTCCTTCAGGGAGTGGATCGAAAACTGCAATTTCTTTCTCAACACCCTGGTGGACCGCATTGTGACCGGATATCCAAAAGAGGAAGCGGAGGAGATCACTGCACGGCTGGGATATCAGGATAAGCTCCTGGATACCGGTGAGATTTTTCACCTGTGGGTCATTGAGGGCGATAAACGCTTTGATGAGGAGATTCCCTTTACGAAGGCCGGGCTCCACGTCCTCTGGACCGATGATATGGCTCCCTACAGAACCAGGAAGGTACGTATCCTAAACGGTGCCCATACCATGACGGTGCTGGCTGCTTATCTTTATGGCAAGGACACGGTCGGTGAATGCGTGAGCGATCCGGTGATAGGGGAGTACATGAAAAGGGGTATCTTCGAGGAGGTGATTCCAACCCTTGATCTTCCGGAGGAAGATAAGCGGAAGTTCGCCGCAGATGTATTGGAGCGCTTTGCCAACCCATTTATAAAGCACTACCTCCTGAGCATCGCATTGAATTCGGTATCCAAGTTCAAGGTCAGGGTACTGCCCTCCCTGCTGGACTATGTTCATAAGAAAAGGCAGCTGCCAAAGATCCTGAGCTTTTCCCTGGCGGCACTAATTGCCTTTTATCGAGGCGTTGAAATCAAAGACGGAGCCCTTTTGGGCGATAGGAACGGGGAGGCCTATTCCATTTTGGATGATTCGGATGTACTGGAGTTTTTCGCAAAATGCTGGAGGGAGTATGGAGAGGATCAAGATGCCGCTGCACTGGCGAGGAAGGTCCTGGGGCGGCAGAGCTTCTGGGGCCAGGACCTAAACGGGATAGAGGGCTTGGCCGGTTTTGTGGCAAAGTCCCTAAAGAACATCCTGGACAAGGGGATGAAAAAGGCAATAGAGGAGCTGCTGATATCATACAACCAATAGGAAAGGCTTGAATCAAAGGGGAGGTGGGGCCGTGACTCCGAATAGAAAGCTGATTCGAATTCATCCTTCCGATAATGTGGCAGTCGCCCTGGAGGACATCGAAGCAAAGGAGAGACTCCAACTGGGCGGGCTTGATATTCTGATCCTCGAGAGGATTCCCAGGGGGCACAAAGTCGCCCTTGCCGATTTCAAGGAAGGAGAGGACGTCATCAAATATGGGTCTCCCATCGGCCATGCGACCCGGCCGATCAAAAAGGGCGATCATGTTCATGTTCACAATCTCAAGACCAATCTGGAAGGGCTTTTAGAGTATACCTATAAACCTCAAAAAACGGAACGGGGGAAAGGGAGCGGCTGCAGGACCATTGAAGCCTATGTCCGGGAAAACGGGGATATCGGAATCCGCAATGAAATTTGGATCATCAACACCGTAGGCTGTATCAACAGGACGGCGGAGAACCTGGCAAGGGCGGCCAATGCCCTGTATGCCGGGCGGAATTTTGACGGGGTCTATGCTTTTCCCCATCCTTTTGGTTGTTCCCAGCTGGGGGAGGATCACTTTAAAACGCAAAGCATCCTGGCGGATCTGGTGCACCATCCCAATGCCGGGGCTGTGCTGGTTCTGGGGCTGGGGTGCGAAAACAATCATCTCAAGGAGTTCAAAAAAATCCTTGGAGAGGTGAATCCCGGCCGTGTGGGCTATTTGAATATTCAGGACGCAGAGGACGAGACGGAAGAAGGCCTTAAGATAATCGGCCGGCTGGTGGAGTATGCGGAAGGCTTCAAGCGGGAGCGGGTATCCGCCTCAAAGCTGAGGGTGGGCCTAAAGTGCGGAGGCTCGGATGCCTTTTCAGGTATCACGGCAAACCCTTTGGTGGGAGCTTTCTCCGATCAACTGGTGGACTGGGGAGGGACCACGATATTGACAGAGGTTCCGGAGATGTTTGGCGCCGAGACCATTCTCATGAACCGATGCATCGATGAAGGCGTTTTTCAAAAGTGTGTGGATATGATCAACGGATTTAAGAAGTATTTTATGAAGTACGGCCAGGCGATCTATGAAAATCCTTCTCCGGGGAACAAAGAGGGAGGCATCTCCACACTGGAGGAGAAGTCCCTGGGATGTGTCCAAAAGGGAGGCACCAGCTCTGTCGTGGATGTGCTGGATTACGGCGAGCGGGTAAAAAGGCCCGGGCTCAATCTCCTGTATGGGCCGGGGAATGATATGGTAGCCGTGACGGCCCTGGCGGCAGCCGGAGCCCATATGGTTCTTTTTACAACCGGCCGGGGAACGCCGTGGGGCGGGCCGGTGCCAACCGTTAAGATTGCCACCAACAGCGACCTGGCTTTGCGAAAGAAAAACTGGATCGACTTTAGTGCCGGGGGCCTGCTGGAAGGCAAGGAGATGGATGAGCTGAAGGAAGAATTGGTGGATTTTGTGCTGGAGGTTGCCTCCGGCAGGAGGACAAAAAATGAAGAAAACGGTTTTAGGGAGATTTCGATTTTTAAGGATGGAGTGACACTATAACAGACAGCAGATGGCAGAGTATTTAGCCCCTGGGCCCTAAAATATAGAGGCCAATTTTTTGCCGGGATATATCGGGGACATGAGCCAGAGAAAGGATCAGAGTTTATCTTTGGAGTATCCTTCTAGTCTCCGGTAAAATGTGTCCCTGTACATTAATCTAAAGGAGTGAAGAAAATGCCTATAGCCAATCTTGAAACCTTGAGAAAGGCTGTTGATAAAGCCGTACAGGAGGTCAAAATCATCGACGTACATACCCACCTTTATACCCCTTGCTTTGGAGACCTTCTCCTCTGGGGGGTCGATGAGCTCTTGACCTACCATTACCTGGTAGCGGAGACCTTCAGATGGATTGACATGCCCTACGAAGATTTTTGGAAGCTATCGAAAAAAGAGCAGGCCGATCTCATATGGAAAACCCTCTTTGTGGAAAACAGCCCATACAGCGAAGCCTGCCGGGGAGTTCTGACCACCCTGAAAAAACTTGGGCTGGATGTTGCCGGCAGGGATCTGGACTCCTATCGTGAATATTTCAAGAGATTAACAATGGAGCAATATGTGGATAAGGTATTTGACCTTACAGGAGTTAAAGAGGTTGTGATGACCAATGATCCCTTTGACGATCTGGAGAGGCCGGTGTGGCTTGACGGCTATAAGCCTGACCCCAGGTTCAAGGCAGCCCTGCGCCTTGATCCCCTGCTCAACGCATGGGATAAGTCCCATTTAAAGCTGAAGGAATGGGGCTATGAAGTGGAAAAGGGCCTGTCCCGGAAGACCCTTTCAGAAGTGAGAAGGTTTTTAAAGGATTGGATCCTTCGGATGCAGGCGGTTTACATGGCCGTATCCCTGCCTTTCGGCTTCAGGTTCCCGGAGGATTCTGCCAGGGCTACGATCATAAAGGAATGCATCCTGCCGGTATCCCAGGAGCTGAATGTCCCATTTGCCATGATGATCGGTGTGAAAAGACTGGTCAACCCGGGTCTGCAACTGGCCGGGGATTCGGTAGGCAAAGGAGATATGGAAACGGTGGAGTACCTCTGCGCTAACTATCCGAAGAACAAATTCATGGTAACGATGCTGTCCAGAGAGAACCAGCATGAACTGACAGTCACTGCGCGCAAATTTAGAAACCTTATGGTCTTTGGCTGCTGGTGGTTCCTGAACAACCCAAGCCTGATCGAGGAAATGACCCGGATGCGCTTTGAGCTTTTAGGCCTCAGCGTCATCCCTCAGCATTCCGATGCCAGGGTGTTGGATCAGCTTATCTATAAATGGGAGCACTCAAGGCGGATCATTGCCGATGTGCTGTATGACAAGTACAAGGACCTCATGGATACCGGATGGGCCATCGAGGAGAATGAAATCAAGCGGGATGTGGAAAAGCTCTTTGGAGGGAACTTTACAAATTTCCTTCAAAGGCAGCTGTAAGGGTAAGGGGAAGCACAGGAAAATCCGGAGCTTCCCTTTTTGTGGGCCCGGCAAGCCAGGCGGTGAAAGCTCGCTCTGGGCTTGGCGGCGGCAAAAGGCACGGTGTTGTGAGTGGTCGGTAGGTGAAATACCGGGAGTGTCTCTTGTGAATAAAAGCAGCGGGATACCGCCACTTGCCAAAACCCTGGAACAGGAAATATAATGGAATTAGAATAAAAGAGCAGAAAAAGAAAGGGGTTTGGTCATGAGAAGAACTTCCGTCCTTTTTATTGTATTGATTATAGTACTCTCCATTGTGCTTGGCGCCTGCACATCTCAGCAGCCGCCTGAAAATGTTGATACCGAGCAAGAAGGCCAGAATCAGCAGGAGGCAGAACCTGAAGGGGAGGATGAACCCGAAGCGGATGAGGAAGAGGAAATAGACGAGCTGACCGAGAGTTTGAAGGGCAAGGGTGAGGGAATGATCCATGTCAACCAGATTGGCTATCGCCCTGATGCCCAAAAGCTGGCGGTCATCAACAGCCAGGGGGGAAAGTTCAGGACCTTTGAGGTTATCAATGAAGAAACCGGAGAAGTGGTTTTGACAGGGGAAACCTACGGGAAGACGGTCATGCCGGGCCGGGCGCCGGAGCCCAAACTGGATTTGGCTACAATGGATAAAGTCCTGTATGCCGATTTTTCAGAAGTCAAGGAGCCTGGCACCTATTATATTTCCATTCCCGATTATGGCAGGTCCTTTTCTTTTAGAATTGCAGAAAACGTCTACAACGAAGTCAAGGACGCCCTGCTCAAGGCCATGTATTATCAAAGATGCGGGATGGCCCTGGAGGAGAAATATGCAGGGGTCTGGAAACATGATGCATGCCATCTGGAGGATGCAATCCTTTGGGAAGACCAAAGCGTGAAAATCGATGTAACCGGCGGCTGGCATGACGCCGGGGATTTCGGTAGATATACGGTGCCGGCAGCCAAGTCGATTGCCGATCTTCTTCTGGCATATCAGTTTTTCCCCACTGCCTTTTCCGGGGATATCAATATTCCGGAGAGCGGCAACGGCGTTCCTGATATTCTCGACGAAGCCAGGTATGCTCTGGATTGGATGCTGAAGATGCAGGATCCTGTAAGCGGCGGAGTCTATCATAAGGTGACCACCAAGCAGTTCCCAGGTACTATCATGCCTGAGAGGGACAAGGATAAGCTTTATGTCCTCCCCATTTCTCCTACTGCTACGGGAGATTTTGCAGGGGTAATGGCATTGGCTTCCAGGATCTATGAGCCCTACGATAAGGAGTTTTCTCAGAAGGCTCTGGCAGCGGCCGAAAAGGCCTGGGAATGGCTGGTGGCCAACGGGACGGCTTCCGGCTTCAAAAATCCCCAGGGAGTGGGAACCGGTGAATACGGGGACAGTAATTCCATAGATGAGAGATACTGGGCTGCGGTGGAGCTTTACCTGGCCACAGGAAACGAGAAATACCATACATCCGTCAAATCCCTCTATGGCAGGGTGAATAAGTTCGGGATGGGCTGGGGAGAAGTGAGCGGTTATGGTACGATCTCCTACCTGTTTGCGGACCCATCCAAAGTGGATGAAGCAATATACAAAAATCTGAAGGACGGGCTGATTGCCCAGGCGGACAATTATGTGAAGACCGGTCAAAACGACGGCTATAGAGTGCCTTTTGGCACCGGCGATTACGGATGGGGCAGCAACGGGAGCATGGCCAACAGGGGCATGATACTCCTGGTGGCCAACGAACTTCAGCCAAATGAGGAATATGTGCAGGCAGCGGAGGATATTTTGCATTATTTGTTTGGCAGAAACGCTTTGGATCAGAGCTATGTTACCGGCTTCGGTTCCAAGCCCCTTATGAACCCCCATCACAGGCCTTCCCAGGCGGACGGAATCAAGGATCCCGTTCCGGGCTTGCTCTCCGGCGGGCCCAACAAGAACCGTGAGGACCCAACGGCGAAAAAATTGCTTCCGGAGAACGGTCCTGCAGCACGGGCTTTTGTGGATCACGAAGGCAGCTGGTCCACCAATGAGATTACAACCTACTGGAATTCACCGGCGGTCTTTGTGGCAGGCTATTTTACGCAGAAATGATGTTTGGCCGATGAATAAAAGCTTCAGCTTCTGGAAACAATAGTATAGAGGGAGAAGGTTCCTCTAATCAATTATCATGCTTTGGGAAAGCTCTAGCCTGATTTGGGCTAGAGCTTTCTTTATAAAAATTTGGTAACCAGGCAGGAAATAAAAGGGCAGTGTCGAAATTTTAATCGAGACGGAAAGGATTGCATATACCTATCCCTTGTGATTGATGGCTTAAGAACCGGATCCGGAATCGGGAACTCTTTTATCCCGGGACGATCCGTCCTCATACACCCCTTGAATGGTGAATACCTTTAAATAAAACGAAACAGAAAGGAGATCCATGATGGATAAGGAGAAGATTTTATCCAAAATAACCGAAGGCGGGCTGGTAGCGGTAGTCCGTGCCGAGTCCAGCGATCAGGCTTTGAAAATAGCGGATGCATGCTTAAAGGGCGGAGTGGCCGCCATTGAAATCACCTTTACGGTTCCGGGCGCCGATCAGGTGATCAGGGATCTGGCTGCCAAGTATCAAAACGGTGAGATCCTTTTGGGAGCCGGAACGGTGATGGACCCTGAGACTGCCAGGACTGCTATTTTGGCCGGTGCCCAGTATGTGGTGAGCCCCTACTTGAATGTGGAGGTTGTCAAGCTCTGCAACCGCTATCGCGTTCCCTGCATGCCGGGAGCCATGACCATCAAAGAAGTGGTGGAGGCCATGGAGGCCGGAGCGGACATCATCAAAATCTTCCCGGGAGATCTGTTTGGACCGAAGATCATCAAAGCCATTTTAGGGCCCATTCCCTATGCCAAGATGATGCCGACCGGCGGCGTTGATATCGATAATGTGGAACAATGGATCAAGGCAGGGGCTGTGGCGGTCGGTGTAGGCAGCTCCCTGACCAAGGGTGCAAAAACCGGAGACTATGAAGCCATTACCAGGACAGCCCAGGAGTTCATCGCCAGGATTAAAGCAGCAAGGGGAAAATAAAAACAGAGGAAGAGTTAAGGGAGGTTCGATTTATGTCAAACAGAGTGGTAACCTTTGGAGAGATCATGTTGAGGCTGGCTCCGCCGGGATACTTGAGATTCACCCAGACCAATGTTTTTGAAGCGGTCTATGGAGGCGGGGAGGCCAATGTGGCCGTTTCCCTGGCAAACTTTGGACTTAATGCGGCTTTTGTAACAAAGCTTCCCAAGAACCCCATTGGAGACGCAGCCCTTAATGAATTGAGGCGCTATGGTGTGGACACCAGGTTTATTGCTCGGGGCGGTAATAGGCTGGGTATTTATTTCTGCGAAAAGGGCGCTTCCGTGAGACCTTCCAAGGTTGTATACGATCGCGCCGGTTCCGCTATTGCAGAGGCAAAGGTCGGAGACATAGACTGGAAGGCTGCCTTTGACGGGGCAAAATGGTTCCATTTCACCGGCATCACTCCGGCTCTGGGTGACAATGTAGCCGAGCTCACCGAAGAGGCCTGCAGGATCGCAAAGGAAATGGGCTTAACCGTCAGCTGTGATCTGAACTTCAGGAAAAAGCTCTGGTCATCGGAAAAAGCCGGCAGAGTCATGGGCAAGCTGATGGAATACGTGGATATCGTCATCGCCAATGAAGAGGATGCCGAATTGGTATTTGGCATCAAGGCTCCCAAAACCGATGTTACAGCAGGAGAATTGAATATGGAAGGATACAAATATGTATCCAAGGAACTGGTCGATCGATTTCATCTCAAGATGGCAGCCATTACCCTGAGGGAAAGCCTCTCGGCTTCAGACAACAACTGGTCTGCCATGATCTATGACGGGAATCAATATTACTTCTCCAGAAAGTATCACCTGCATATCGTAGACAGGGTAGGCGGGGGAGATTCCTTTGGCGCCGGCTTGATTTACTCTCTTATGACAGGCAAGGATACCAGGTATGCTTTGGAATTTGC
>Ga0134092_1000048_pt1 | contig 111221 bp, 107 predicted proteins | sample 3_6taG_FD_94454 | JGI IMG/M metagenome (GOLD analysis project Ga0134092, IMG submission 94454) | Switchgrass degrading microbial communities from high solid loading bioreactors in New Hampshire, USA - 3_6_20_6_A3 metaG | ecosystem: Engineered > Bioreactor > Semi-continuous > Anaerobic >... | reverse complement strand
GTGCCACTAATTCCCTCATCATAATACAAGCCAACATACTCCCATTCTGGGTTTGCCTTTATGTAAGTCTCATAATGGGATTTTTGTGCTTGTAGACTTACTAACTGTTCATCACCACCCGTAGAAACACGACAGTATGCGGCCACTCTTAGTTTAGGTTTGATAATCGATGCAACCTTATTTCCTTCTATTTTCGTTATCTTTTTCATCAACTCACCTCCTTCTTGGTAGGTCACATATTACCTCCGAAACCCTTATATATCAACGGCTTCAGGGCATTATCTCTGCTAAAAAAGGAGAGAAAGTTTGGCGGTTGAGTGCGTCTATCTTGTTGAATTCTGCCTCTGTTATTAAACCTTTTTGAAGCATCTTTTTAAGTAATTTCTCTGCCTGAATATAATCAAACTCACGCTGTAGTTGCTCCTGTGACATTTTCTTTAATTCGATGCCTTTGTCTATAATCTCATCCGAGATCTTCATGACTTTTTTATCCTCATGCTGATTCATGTAGAATCACCTCCTACCTAATAGCCACGGGAACAGGTCGAAGTTGAGGATTTGTAAAAATAAAATAAAATCAGAGCATAAAAAAAGAGCCTGCAAGGGAATAACCCCCACAGGCTATATACATCTAATAGTTAATATTTTTAGGGAAACTCTGTAAAGCTAAAGCATAATTGCTTATTTACTCACTCCCTTTGATTAATCATACCTAATAAATGCATCCGTAAATCCTGCCTTTTTAGCTTTGGCAAGCTGTGCCTCAGCATTTGCTTTGACAGTGTATGCACCTATTTGTACACGGTAGTATTTCTTTTTCGCTGGTTCTACTGATTTTTCTTCTTCGCTTAGAAGTTTCTTAACATCTGCTCTAAAGGTATCCATCGACTTACCGTGCTTGGGAAACCAATGCATAACATCCGCATGGTTACTTGCAATACCTAATTTATAACCTTCACTGTGGCAGATGATGTTTTTCTCACTAAGGCCATAGAGTTTGCAAAGATAAACGCACAGCTCTACTGCTTCTTTATAAACCGCATTAAAATACGAGACATCGGTCAAACCGTCCTCGCAGATTTCAAATCCGATATGCGTATTATTTGCATCTCCTCCTGCATGCCATCCTCGGTAATCCCATGGCAGGGTTTGATAGGTAGCAATGGTGCCATCGTTTATCCTGCCAATAAAAGCGTGTGGGCAAACTTCTCTGCCATCTGGATTATCCCTATTCCAGTGATTATTGTTTAAGTTTTTCCCCAGCAGTCCATCATCCGGGCCAACATACCTTTTAAGATTTGGGTTATTGGCACCTGTGGAATGTACCATGATCCCTTTGGGTGTGATGGTTTTTCCTGACTTGTAGCAGGAATTTTCAGTTAGATATAAAGTATGAAGGTTCATTTTGATTCCTCCTTATTTAGCTGTTTTAAAACATCCTTTAGTTTCTCTGGTATTGGCAGTCCAACCTTAGCTGAATTTTCTATAATGCTTATTCCTTCATTAGAAATGTAGAAAAAAATAACAGCAGTACGAATCGCACTACCGTTTTTAATCAAATGAACATCTACTATATTTCCTATGCCTACCATTACAAAAATCAAAACTTTCTTAAATATACCCCTAAATCCAACCTCACTTGATAGCTTTCTTTCCAGCACTGCTACCATGAGGCCTGTAACATAATCAATGACAACTAAGGTAATCAGTGCATACATAAAGCCATCAACCCCTCCTAAAAACCAACCAATATAGCCGCCAATGGCAGCAAATACTGCTTGAATAAAATTAATTGAATTTTTCACTGTAAATCCCTCCACTCTAATAAAAATCTTCTCCATAGTTAATTAAATCTACTTCAAACATATAGTGAACTTTCATTGTATTTGCTTCGGTTTTTTCAACAGGCTGTGCAAGCTTGGTATGTGCTCCAATAGGTCTGCTTGTTAAAAGGGCTTGGATACATAATTGAACATAGTTGTTATAAGCATAAGTGTATCTGCTTATCCATCTGTCAGTACCAAGGATATTATGATAATAATAATTACCATAACCATTTGGAAAACTGAAATACATTTTATAGGCTTCCAGTAAATTTCCTTGAGGAGTTATAACTTGATAAAAGCTTGTACCGCCTTGGGTGCTTGTGTAATATAAATATATTCTATTGGCACTTCTATAAAAATTATAAACATAGCATCTTCTCTCAATATTTCCACTATCCATACCCTTATTTCCAAACCAAGTGCTATTACCAATCTTAGGTTTAATATTCATATCCTGAACCTTGTTTCCTGCGGCATCTACTCTAATCCATCTGTTTGTATAAACAGTTTCATTAAATTGGCTGTCTGTTCTTGAGGTGTATCCAATAATATCAATGCAACCATCAAGATAAATTCCATCACTAGAAACTGTTCTATATGTGAAAGGTACGTTATATGCTGTATCCTTAAAACTTTGGCTCATATTTATATCAACATAGCTTAATTGAACTCCTACTTTTGTCCACTTATATATTCTCATATATCTTTCACTATTTATGCTGTAAAGGTAATACCCAATAAAAATAAGCTCTCCATCTGGTTGAATATACGGGCATACATGACTAAGTCCATCGTATTTTCTTACTGCATGACTACTGTCAATATTTAAGGCATTTCCATCTGAATTTAAAAGTTTAACCACCTTATCCCAAAACACAACATCATTTGTATTTATATCAAATGGAATCATAAGCCATTGTCCTTTTAAGCTGTCTGGAAATTGAATATAGCTTGACTGTGTTATGTTTGTATCCCTTGAATCTGCTAATATCCATCCCTTTGTTGGACTTGTAAATTTTATAGTTCTTGCATAAGAAAATAAAGTATTCACTGCCCAATACCTTTTAGGATTTGTAGTATTATATACAGCATAATCTGAATCTGCTGTTTCCCTTCCATAGATTGCGGTTCCCGCATAAAAATAATCCTTATTATCAGGGTCACCCTCTGCCCAGTAAATACTTTCAATTTTACCGTTTGCCGCATGGGTTGGAAAGTCAAATACAAAATTCATCTTTATTTTAGAATCTGTAACTTCAAATTTTGATTCTGCTCTATTTATAGTTCCACGCCTTGTATCATTTCCAGAGTAAGTATTATTTCTATGGGCAAACCCTATAATATTTCCCATAACCCTTTGCTCATTAACATTTTCCGGCTTATCATTATCAGTTAAGTATAAGTATTCAAACCAGCTGTAATTATCACATCTTCTTGTATTTCCTGCACCCATAATACCTTGAACAAAATGTCCTAAAAATGTATCTTTAAAATATAAATCCGGTATTAAGTTTTCTGTGTATGCCTCTCTTATTTTCTCCTTAGTTTCTGCATTAAAAAGTTCTAATAAAACCTTTCCTTTAATGCCCCTCTGTCTTTTACTCTTTTTACTTTCAGAAATCTCACCTGTAAGCAAATCTTTATTGTAAGCAATACTTTCGTAAGGCTGTCCCTCAATAAACATATCATCACCCCTCAGTTGTAAAGAATTTTGATCTTTCTTAATTTACACACATCATTTAATGTTGGTTTATCTAAAATATAAGCAAATCTAAGTTTTCTGTCTTGAGCAATCATTGCGTTTAAAGCTGCATAATCTAAGCTTGTAAGTATTGTAGGATTTATCCCATTTGCAAAAAATGTGGCAGAATCTGTAATATCAATACTTTCAAAGCTTGAAGTATTTATATTATAGGTAAGCCAGCTTAATCCCGAATCAACACTTAAGGCTATTCTTATCTTTCCATTGGTTGTAACGTCATTTAGGTTTGAATCTTTCTTTGTGTACTGAACAATTGCTTCAAGTTTATTTATGCTTTTCCCATCATGTATGTTAAAATCATAGTTTTGAATAATTACCTTTGGCTTACTTGTTACTGTCTTTTCAATAAAGAATCTATTGCTATTTTTATTTGCCTTAACATCTGGATTATCAGTATAGATATAAAGAGCAGGTGAAGTGCCTGAAAGTCCTGCCATGGAAGCAGGAAGAGTATCAACGCCGTAGGTTTTAAACATTTCTTCTGTAAGAGGTAAATCTCCAATTTTAACCCATGTACTACCTTGATAGTTTTTCACTCCTTCATTATCCACCATAAGAAATTTTGTTATACATGGAATATATGAACCTTCCTGCACTATGTAATTTTTACCCAGTGGGTCTGATGGAGTGAAAATATATGATTTTCCCGCTGTTAATGCCAATGATTGAGTGCCTACATTTGGATTTACAAAACTATTTGTGCCGTTATTAGGTATCTTCTCAACAACAAGCCTTATTACTCCAGTTTCAAAAATAGAAAGTTCCCAGATAAGGTCATTGCTGCCCCAGTTGCTATAGGAACTGTTTCCTTCAAACCTTATCCTAAAAAGCTTTGTGCTGTATTCTACTTCACTGGCATAATAAAGATTATTATAGCTGGCATCTCTTCTGTTAATACAAAGATGTTCTGATGCTCCCCCAAAGCCTACCCAGGTATTACCGCTTGTGTAAAGCTGTCTTATGGCTAAACCATTGTAATTAAAGTTAAAACCAATGTCAGGAAGAGTTACTGTACTATCATCATTTCTTGTACCATAAAGTGTCATTCCTGCATTTCCTTTTGGAAGGGACATTTGATTTATAACTGGCATTATCCTCTCCCCCTAACCTTGCTTAAGATATGCATTTATTGCAATCAAATCCTTATAAAGTGTTGTATCCGGCACATTTGCAGCATAAATTACGCCATTTCCTAAGTCCTCAATATATCCGCCTTCTCTTTTTAAAATGGGCTCCTTTATTGTTACCCTATTATAAAAGTCATAGGTTCCATCTTTGTTTTTATCGTAATCTGAGTTCCACTCAATCCATTCCAAATCAACTAAATAACTGCTTTCTTTACCACTGTAAAACTCTTCAACAATGCCCATAACATTTAAAATTAAATTAGGGTTGCCATGAGCTGCATTTCCAACATTGAATCTGCTGTTAAAGACTTCAAAATTACAAGTATCCATTTCTACTGCAGTGGTATCTAAATAATGCCTAAAGCTGTGTCCTGTATTAAAACTGTATGTTCCAATCTTGATATTGAACAAATTATAAAGGAAAGTATAAACAATCTCTGCCCTTGGTATACTTGCACTTAGTCCACCCTCTAAGTCTCTTCCCTCAATACTTACCTGCAGATTATTCTTTTCAATTGTAAATGTTCCATTTGAAACCTTCATCTCTACCATAAAAGTATGGTCTCCTGCCGTTACCTGTGGCATTGGAAGTGGCAGCCCTATAACATTATCTCCTGATGCTAACTTTTGAATTGGCTTAAAATCGTAGTATTTTCCATCTAAGGAAAACAGAATTGTTAATGTGCAGTCTGCACTAGCTTTCCCTGTCATGGTGATATTACAATTTAAGTTTGTATCTGCTTTTGTTGTTATTCCTATAATCATTGCTGGATAGCTGCTAGTGCTGATTGTTATAGTATCGCTGTTTTTCTTGATTATTACACTGCTTAAAGTACCGCTTATTGCACTGTTTATTTCCTCTAAAAGCTTACTGGTATCCAGCTTTTCAATAATTGTGTTTAAAGGATCACCAAGCTCTATCTTTGTATTTATAGGATTTATAAGGTCTGTCTTTTTCTTTATAACTCTTAAATCAGTAGTTACAGCTATCTTTTCATTTCTTACCTTTACAAAATCACCAACACTTACTTTAGTAAGATAACTATAATTTTTATACTCTTCTGTCTTACTAAGTTCCATAAAATCTATTGTTATAAATACCTTTGGACTTGCAGCCTTTTCAGCATATTCTTCTGCCCTTACTCTAAGGCTTTCTACATCCTTGCATTCCTTAAACTCAACCCTTTTGGTTATGGGATAGGGAAGTAATTTTGCTCTTTCTCCCTCTACTTCTATATATCTTTCTGGCAACAATAAATTATTTGCTCCTACTGCATATATCCTTGTAGCAAGTTCACTGGTATCCTCAATAACCTTCATTCCTTTTATGTTTTTACCGTATTTTATTAAAATTCCATTGTTTTCACCAATGGACTCTTTTATCTCTATATTAAAGTTATCTCTAAAAAGTTCTCCACCATAGATTTCAATAAGTCTAAAAATAGCATCAACTGCATTAACCTCTTTAACAGCAAAAGGTGCTATATTCTCTTCTAATGCCTTGAATAAAAACAACCCTTGAAGTTCCGGAGGTATGCTTGCTTCAAGAGCTTCTTTCATATTTGCATTAAGCACCTTTGCTGATTCTATAAAATAAAAAGCAAGATCATAGAATATATGTCTTGCCCATACCTTAACTTTACTTATCTTATCCTGCGTTCTCTCTACCTTGTATATCCTGAAAAGCTGTCCATCAGCTTTAATAATATTGAGTTCCTCTAAATACTGTGCTTTTTTAGATTGAGCAGGGTATTCAATTTCTAAACTGTAATCTCCATTTAGTGCATGGGTTACTTCTGCTGTTATACATTCATCTAAAACTGCAAGGCCATTATTATCAAAGTTTCCTCTAGCTGTCTTCTTATCATATACATAAATCATCATAACCACCGCCAATTTGGAACTACTTCTATTTTAGTAACACTTCCAGTCCACTCAAATTTATTTGAACCGGTTCTTAAAAGAATAAAATCACCGTTAACCTTGCTGTTTAAATTATCTCCTGCATCATTATAGGCATCTTGAATGACTGAATCTAATATTATTTTTCCTGTTATATCATTTAAGTTAACAGAAGTTTCATTAACCGTAAGACTTATCTTTCCAGATCCGTAGACGGATATAATCGGTTCACTTTTTAAGGTACCTGGATTTATTATTGAAGTTCCATTTTGAGTCATGGTAAAAATATTATTCTGCACAGCGTACTTAAAAGGCTTGCAGTTAAATATTATGGGAAATTGCGAGGTATACTTGAAAACCTGCCTGAAATCTATGCTATTTACAACCTGTGCTCTATATTTTTTATCTTCTTGAAATGAAAATATTAAATCACTTTCTCCTGCTCCAAATAGCCATGCATTTATATTATCTAGCTTTTCCACTATGTTATTGCCTTTAATACTACATTCTACTGCAATTGTTATATCTTCAAATGTACCTTCATCATATCTTAAATTTGAATCCCTACCCGGGATATCTATATATGATACTCTTCTTTTAGGTGATGGCAGAGAGGGTCTTTTAGAAATAATAATGCCATAATCAGTATAGCTGTTTTTTCCACCAAAATTAAAACTAAGCATTAAGCACCACCCCTTCCCATTGAAACTCTTTGCCTGTAAAATTCAAGTTCATAAGCAAGTTGCTCTATATCTTTCTCTGTATTATTAATGAAGTTTTCTATATGAAGTGTCAATCCTCCACCGCTGCCCATTCCTTTGGCCTTTTCAATTGCTTTAGCCATAAGATCATCCAGCCTATCTATCGGAAGTACAGCTTCAGTTCCTGCTTCACCAACACCGATAACACTTGGTCTGTTAAAGATTCCTCCCTTTGCATACCAATCTACACCTAAATGAGGTACACTTGGAGGATTTAAGTTGAATTCACCTTTAATACTGAAGTGTGGCAGGTTAATATGAGGAAATTTAATATCCAGTCTGTCAAAGAAACCTTTTATTTTATCTAACTGATCCTTCACAAAATTCACTGCAGCATTGATTGGAGTCATTATTGCAGATTTAATATTATTCCATATACTAGTTGTAATTGACAAAATACTGCTCCATACATTAGATACAGTATTTTTAATGCCATTAACAGCATTTGTAAAAAGGCTTGATACTCCGCTCCACATACTTGAAAAGAAACTTGATATAGAGTTCCAAACAGATGTGGTGGTATTTTTTATTCCATTCCAAACTGCATTTAATGCTGATTGTATAGCATTCCATACAGTAGTTGTTACTGATTTTATGATATTCCAAGCTGTGGTTAAGGTGGACACTATGGTATTTATTATTGGGGTAATAAAATTCACTATTGAGTTCCAAACCGTATTTATTATTGATGAAACTGCATTAAACACCGTTGCTGTAACAGTTTTTATGTTATTCCATGCAGTAGTAATTGTATTTCCTATTGCTTGAATAATTGGATTTAGAAAACTGACTATACCATTCCAAACAGTACTTATCACTCCAGACACAGCATTCCACACAGTGGTTGTTGCGACTTGGATAAGTTGCCAAGCAACACTTATAACAGCAGTAACTATATTTATATAGGTTTGAACAATGGATGAAATAATAGTCCAAGCACTGATAAAGATAGCTTTTATTACTTCCCATAAGAAAGCAAATCCCGTCTTTACACCCTCCCAGATAGTTTTAATAACATTTGCTATACCGAGAGCTTTTGGAAGAACCACAGCTTTTATTGATTCCCAAGTAGAAACTATTGCTGTTTTTATTGCAGTTACAGAATTACTAATGCTAGTTTTAAGCCATTCCCATATGCCGCTTATCGAAACTTTTATAGTATCCCAGTTTTTATATAAAAGAACTCCAACGGCAATAAGTCCAGCTATTGCAGCTATTGCAATTCCAACTGGACCAGTTAATGCTGTAAATACAGCACCAAGTGCTACTGAAGCACCTCCTGCTACTGCCATTGCCCCTGATATACTTCCAATTAAAGTAGAAAGTGTTCCTGCTATGCTGATTACTTTACCTATTATTCCTATAATAGGTCCAACTGCTGCAACAACTAAACCTATTTTCACAATCATCTCCTGCTGCTCTTTAGATAAGCCTTGAAATTTATCCATTAAAGGTTTTACTATTCCTATTAGTTTTTCAAGTATAGGAATCAAAAGCTGTCCAAACTGAATACCTAATTGCTCTGCCTGTTCCTTCATTACTCTAAGTTTATTGGTAGGTGAATCCATAGTTCTTGCAAGGTCGCCTTGAGCATTTTTCGTAGATTCCATAATAACCCCATATCTTGCCATTACCTTCTGCTGTTCTGTTAAAGCTTCACCTTGTTTTGCTATACCATGAGAATAAGCATAGGTTTTAATTGTATTATCATTAACTAAAATACCTAATGCCTTAAGTGGCTCTGCTTCTCCACTTATACCAGACTTTAATTTTTCAAATGCCTCTTCTGGTTTTAAGTTATAAAAAGAAGCCATATCATAGGAAAGCTGAGTTAATCCCTCAGACATTTTAAGTGATTCCTGTGAAGTTAACCCCATTGATGTTAGCATAGCATTATAGGTAGCTACATTTTTTCTAACATTATATGCATTAAGTCCAAGAGCCTTTGACGTTTCTTCTGACCACTTTCTAGCATCACCAGCCATTGAACCCATTGCTACTTCAAACAGGTTTTCTGATTCTACTGCATCCATAGCCATTTTAGTAGCTGCAGTTCCAATTCCTACAAGAGGTAATGTAACAGCAGTAGAAAGCTTACTTCCTACAGAAGACATCTTGTCTCCTACAGACTTCATCTTTTCCCCTGCTTTTTCCATGGACTCTGAAAGCTTATACCAAGCCGAGCTTTTTTCCTTAAGTTCTCTTGTTGCCTCTTTCAGCTCATTCTCCATTTTATTAAGTTCTGCTATAGCATAATTAAGCTTTATTTTTAGGTTTTCAGTAGCCTTTGCATCTTCACCCTTTGTTTCTACACTCTTTTGATATGCTTTTTCTAATGCTGCAACTTTATCCTTTTGAAGTTCTATCTGTTTATTTAAAGTATCTGCTTTAAGCCTTAGACCTTCTTCAGATTTACCAAAATCACCAAGCTTAGAAGAAGCTGCTGCAAATTCACTTTGAACAAGTTTAAGTCCTCTTTGTATTTTTGCTACACCTTCCTGAAAACCTCTGTCATCAAGACCAACTCTTGCAACAACTGTACTTGCATCTCTTGCCATCATCTCACCTCCCTGCTAGAAAATAATGTTGTCTATATAATCAAGCTCCTCTTCTTGCCCAATTCCATTCACTTTCTTGTATACATTGAAAAGTGCTTGTAATTTCTTAGGTGTACTTTTCCAAAACTGCTCTTCAGTCATTTTTAATAGGTTTGTTCCTAAATAAAAGAGCCATTCCCAATCCCACGATGTAGAATCAGAATGGCTTTCTATTCCCCCATATTTTCTTCTGTTACCTCTGGCATAGCCATACTTAATGCTTCATTAATAGCTGTACCTAATCTCTCCATATCATTTAAAGTAAGCATTTTACCTACTTCTTTAAGAGTTACACTTTCATCTTCAGCTTTAATTGCTGAATATATCAGTGCTCTAATTGCTTTGATCTTTTTATTCTGTAAGTCTTCAAAGGCTTGGTTTATATCCCCATAGACCTCTTCTAATTCACAGAAAGTATTCATATCAAATTTAAGTTCATACTCTTTATCACTAAGTTTAAACTTTATTCCTTTATTTTTTAGTTCTGATGCTTTCAAATTTATCAACTCCATTCTGAATTTTAGGTACAAAAAAACAGGGTTTTATATATTCCCTGTTATCGTTACTATAACTATGATGCTATTTTATTGATTTATACCAATTTTCTACGTCAGGCATTTTTTGTATTAACTTTTCATTTGCTTCAAGCATCTTCTTGCAATATAAATCATATGCAGGACTTAGTTTTTTCATAGTAGGAATGAAAATATCATAATAACCACTAGTTTCGCCAAAGTTGCGAAACAAATCCATAAGTTGTGCCAATGCTGAGTTTTGATAATCATCTGCTTTCTTAAATTCTAAGTATTGAATTATATTATTTTTATTATTTTCCCAGTACTCATCAAAATTATCATAGGCGCTCTGTATATTAACACTCATTTCTTCAATTTCTACATCTGACATGTATTGATCTGCCTCATCTAAAAATGATTGGAGTTCTTTGGGAATCTCAATTGATTCCATATCATCAAGAAAGCTAACCATTTTATTAAATAGTAGTTTCTGCTCACTAGTTTTAATTGGTTCATTTAGAAATTGACCAAAATGTATGCTTAAATATCTCCCATAGTATCCTGGAAAAGCCATTAATAGCTTTTCTTTAATAGTTGATTGTTGTTCCAATATATTTATTTCATCCTGAATTTTAGCTATATCCACGCCATCAATCAATTGTTCTATTAAATCAATTCTATATAATTTTGCTCTAACTTGAACCTCTTTTGTTTGTTTAATTGTAGCAAGAGTAAGTTTTTTATCATTACTACAAATTACTTGCTTAATCTCATCAGTGCTTAAATCCAGTTTTCTAAGTAATGCAATTTCTTTCAAGCAATCTAAATCCAAATCTGAAAATTCTCTATATCCATTTTTGCTTATTTTTGGTGATACTAGCCCCTTTAACTGATAATATTCAATTGCTTTTTTCGTTAAGCCTGTTTGTTTGCAAATTTCATTCACTTGCATACATAACACCTCCTAATCTTATCTTAAGGTGTCCCCTTAGGTGTTAGTCAAGTCTTTAATCTATAAACTATCCTAGATTTTTAACTTTTTGACAGCTATCCTTTAACTATGTTTTATTATACAAAACATTTCATTGCAATTAAATCAATTTCATTTCATAGTTTATGGCGTTACAACCGGCTCACTAGGAACTGCAGTAAACCATGAACTGATTATACCTGCATCTACTCCCTGAGCATCTTCATCACAGATAAATCTATAGTTTCCATCAAAATCTCTTGAATAGAATTTACCCTTTAGCTTTGCACTCTGTGCCTTTGGCTTTTCAGCCTCTGTATCATATTCATCTGTTGCCAGTTCAAATTTACCTTTAAGTAGCCATACATATCTGTATTTGCCATTGTTTTTCTTTGATTTAAAGCCAAGTGCTATAGTTGGTGGCATATCATCCTTGTTTTCAATAAGAACTCCTTTTATAACCTTTGCTCCTTGAAGTTTTGCTCTGCTTGTCAGGGAAAGCTGGTTAACTTCTATTTCAACATCCACACCTTCAAAGGCAGTAATAATATCTTCCACTGCATCATCAGAATAAATATTATCTGAATTTGATTTTGGTGAAAGCTTTGCACTTATTGCTCTTTCAAGTTTTATTGGTGGATCATAGGAAGCTCCCGTAGCATCATCTGTTTTTAATATAGCAATATGAATATCTTTTAATCCTATTTGTCTAGCCATTTATACCACTCTCCATTTCTTCTAAATAATAAAATTTAAGACCCTTATGATAGATTTTTGTATCTTCTTCATAAAGGTCTATTTCATTTAATCTTTTGAACCCTGCTTTAAGCAAAAGTTCTTTTATTGTTTTGACTATATCTGTGTAATCAGCCTTTGACCACACATCCACTTGGATATAATGTGCTGTTAAAGCTTCCTCATCATCTTCATACTCTTCACCTGAAGTTAAATACTCATGAAAAGTAATATAGGTTTCTGATTTTCCACTGTATTTTTGAAAGGCTACTGGAATTTTAAGAGGCTTTAAGGTATCTATAATCAATTTATTTATCATTCCTCAAGTCCCCTTTGCAGTTCTTCCTTTATAATGTTATTTATCTCTCTTTTATTCTCAAGGACAGAGTTCTCTGCCCAATGCTGTGCTGGAATTTTACTTGTCCCAAATTCAGTAAATTTTGAATAAAAAAATTCTGAATTGTCTCCTTTATTAGGACCTATTTCAATAAAGTCCACACCATTTTCTTTTTCTATATTTGAAACCTTTATATTATCAGCCATATGTTTTTTACTTAAATTTGACCTTGGAGCATTTTTCTCCATGCTGTCTTTCACCAAGTTTCCAGCCTTATCAAGAGCTTTTTTCTTTATTATTTCACCTTTAGCACCAAGTTTATTAACTCTATCTATAAGCTCCTGCATTCCTTCAAGTTCTATTTTAGCCACTGTTATCAACCTCCATAGCCTTGATTTCTATAAACTTATTTGCATATTTAATGTTATCAACGGAAGTTATATTATACTGCTTTCCTTTAAATAAAATCCTCATTGAAGTATCTAATTCCTCTGTGTATCTTATAGTAAATTTTACAGTTTTCTCTGCTTGAACAGCAGCTGCTACAAAATATTCTCTGCCATGAAGATTTGTAACAGCTGCCCATAACTCTTTAAAATCTGTCCAAGTTTCAGTTTCAAAGCCATTATCATCTGTTTGAACTGTATTTTTCTGCAATTTTATTCTATGTCTTAAATCTTCAGCCTTCATACTGGAATCACCCTGTTCATTGAAAGAAGTGCATTTCTTGCTTCTTCTAATTTTGTTTTTTCCTCTGGTCTGTAGTCATCATAAAGAAGTTTCATTTGAAGAATAATTGCCCACTTTATTGCTTCAGGTACTTTATCTCCACCATCTCCATAACCTGCAACAACTCTAACTCTTACAGCATTTACAGATTGAAGTTCTACTACGGGCCAGTGCTTTCCTCTATTTAAAACAAGTCTGTTTACAAATCCATCTAAATCAGCAATGTAACTACTTTCATCAAATAAAAACTCCTGTCTATTCTCATCATAATATTTTATACTTTCCACCTTTTGTACGGGTGAGCAGCTATTAAAAACTATAGCATTACCATTAGGGAAAGTATCCAAAACAAGCTCTAATGTCTGAGTTATATATTTTCTGTTTTGATAATATTCACACCACTCTCTTGCCTGCTTTATAAGACTTTGTATTAGCAAATCATCATCATTTCCATCTATTCTTAAATGGTGTTTTGCTTCTTCTAAAGTTATGGGTTCAACTGATGGTGGGTTTATTATCTTAATTGCCATCTTATCACCTCGAAAGAAAAGGAGCACTAAGGCTCCCTGAATTAATCAACAACTACAGATGAAGGGCTATCTCCTGCGTACTTACTGTCCAAAATGTACTCTGCAGATGCAAAGTTAGTTGCTTGTGTACTTGCACCAATTCTTACATTAAGGCAAGTAAATCCTTCATTTATATCAAGCTTTGCAGGCTCTATATGAAATACTACCTGCTTATTTTTTGCTGTATTTGCTACAGTGTAGCTTACCCCATCTGCTTTTCTTAAAAGTGAATCTCCTGAAGATACATCTTCATTTGCCCATACTGGAACAGTATTTGTTAAAGGCTTTGCATCAGTTCCTGAAACATCCTTTGACTGGTACAAGGAAATTTGAGTTGCGTGGCCTACTGCCTGAGTTAGGTTTACTACAACTGCTCCTCTTATTACATTTTTAAGACTTACATATGCCCCTGTTATCGCAGCATTAGTGGTCTTTGGCTCTACAGCCTGAACCACTTTATATTTTTCAACTAAAGTTGTTATCATACCTTTATACCTCCTACCTATCTGCTAATGTTACAAATGGACTTAATGGATTAGCTCCTTTGTAAGGCATAATTGGCTTATTCTTATACGGCATTCCATTAAATTTATAGATGAATCTGAATACCTGCTCATCATATAAAAATCTTACATGGATAGAAACATCAGAAGTTAAACTTTTTTTATCTATTCCAATGTACTGTGTTGGATCTGCTAAAATAATATCTCCTTTTTTACCAAGAGGGGAGCACTGCTCTATTGGAATAATTGGTCTATTAAGCAGTGTGCTGTACTGAGAAGTTGCAGCACCACCAGAAGGCATAAACACCGGTGCCCCACCAGTTCCAATATTAAGAGCCATAGTGTAAAGCTGTGGTTCTATCTCTTGATTTATATACCATACTGCATTTGCTCTAAGTCTTGCAGGCATACTGCTCCACATTTTAAGTATATTTTCATACTTTATAGTTCCTGTTCCTTGATCTTTTTCCTTTGGTACTGTAACTAATGCATCAGAGTTTAATATTCCAAGGGGCATTCCAACACCAGTACCATTAATTATTGCATCATCTATTTTAAAACTCATTTCATCAGCATAAGCCTGTCTTACTATAGCCTCTAAAGCTGTAGTATCTTGAAGGAGATCATCAGTTACATAACAAAGTGCTAAAAGCTTTTGAAGGGACATTTCAATTTCTTTAAACTTTGGTTTACTTTGAGCTGCTGTTTCAGCTTCTGCTACCCAGTAAGCTTGAACTCCACCCCATCTGCTTCCGTTTGCTCTGCTGTTTTCATCAATTCCAAGTGCTCTAAGTCTATTGGTATTAGCACCAATTGGAATCATTCTAATCCTATTTGCTACTTGACTTTGTGTCATCATGGATTCAAACAAATCATTAATAAAGTCATTCTCAAGAAGGAAGCCACCTTCAGAAGCTACACTTTCATTTAAGCCTGTGGCTGAGTTCTGATAGGTTAATCTGTTGTCCATTCTTCCACCTGGAGATGAAGCCTTAGCAACAGCACTTAAAAATTCTCCCATGCACTTCCATTTCTTTTCATTGTGATTCTTTGGCTGAGCATATATTGGTTCATTCACTGGTATTTGTGCTTGTTTTTGTCTTTCAGCATCCATTGCATCAATCTCTTTTTGTGCTTCAATCTTGGCTTTGTGAGCCTTTATCTCCGCAAGCTTTGCATTTATTTCATCAGCTGTAGCATCCTCTTTATTTATTAGATTTTTAGATTCTGTTTCTAAATTTGATAACTGAGCTAATAGTTCTTTCATTTTCTCTGACATATACATTACCTACCTTTCAAAATAATAGATGCCCTAAAGTTCACACTCTAAGGCAAGTTTTGATTTTAATAATTTAATTTTTTCTTCATCTTTACTGGTTAGTTCTTTTTTATGTAGCAGCAATGATTTTGGAGTATTCTTATATCTATTTAAAATTTGCATATCGTAACTTTTATATCGAGCTGAAATTTTATTTTCTTCTATTAATTCATCTGCAAATCCTAAATCTACAGCTTCTTTACCAGTAAGCCATGTTTCCTTATCCATTAGTTCTTTGATTTTATCCTCTGATAAACCAGTTTTCTCAATATATACTTCCACTATGGTCTGATTTACTTTATCTAATACATCAGCTAAAGCTCTAAAGTCATTTGCATTTCCTTCTGCAAAAGCTGATGCATTATGCACCATAATCATTGCATTTTTAGGGATATAAACCTTGCCGCACATGCTTATAACACTGGCTATTGAAGCACTTATACCGTCAATATAAACCTTCTTAATTGCCTTATGTCTTTTAAGCTGTGAATAAATGCTTTGACCTTCAAATACTGAACCGCCGGGAGAATTAATATAAATATTTAGCAGTTCAATATCTCCTAAATTCTCTAAATCTTCTTTAAAGCTATTAGCAGTTACATCTGAATCATCCCATTTATAAGGTGTTATTTCTCCATAAATATATAAGTCAGCACTTTTAGAGTCCTTCTTTGAAAAATTATAATATTTGGTTCTCAAATCGCTTCACCTCCTCTGAACCTGTATTCACCATAAACCTTTATTTCAGCTTCTTTTCTAGCTTTTACTGCATCATGAAAATTAGAAAAACACCCTAATCTTTTTTGTTTTTTATTTATCGATATATAACTCCTCCATTTTTTCTTTTCTTTATCCCAAAGAACACCAGTTACACCACTTGTATTATTAATCTTCCTTCCTACATTTATAACATTTTGGCTTGGATTACATATTCTTAAATTTTCTTTTCGATTATCGCAGGAATCCCCATTTATATGGTCAATCAGATTTTTCTTATTAAACTCAAGTTGATTTAGTAAAAATCTATGGAGCTTAGTATGCTTTTTATTTATTATTGCTGTGAAATATACTCTTTTACATCTATTATCATAAGCACCATACCAATAGTAATTCTTAATCCGATCATAGTCTTCTAAGTCAAATTTAAACTTTCTACCATTAGAATCATAGCCAATTCCATATTGCCCTGTTAAATCAAATTTATTGTGTTTCTTTCTATCACCCATCTTTTCACCTACTTTTAAGCAAAATAAAAAGACATATTTCTATGCCTTAAAATGTTGTTCTTATTTTTTATCAGCTATTATTTTATAGATTTCATTTTTAATTTCCTCAACTTCCTGTTTTCCCGCTTCACTCATATTGAGAGGTTCGAGATATCGGTTTCCGTTCTCAATAGGATTCATATTTTCAAGCCTTCTAATATCATTAACAGAAAGCCATCCCCACTGTCTTCCCTGTGCGTAAGCTTCATATCTTGATTTAATATCTCCACGAAGAAGTCCGCTTATATTGAATTCAAAGTATCTGTTTTTTCTTCTTGATTCCTTTGATAAAAGCTGAAGATTTAAATTTTCTTCCCATTTTTTAAACCAAGGAAGCATAGTATAAACAATAAACTCTAAGCTCTGATGTTCAATATTGTTATTTGTGGATCTTGTTAAATCCTGCACCAGATGAAGAGGTACTCTGAAAATTCTACACACATCTTCAATTCTGAATCTCTTGGATTCTAAAAACTGTGCATCTGTAAGCTTCATGGTTATTTCCTTAAACTGACCACCTCCTTCAAGAATCATTGGAACACCTGCATTAGAAAGTCCTGTGTAGTTTTTCTTAATATCCTTTTTAAGCCTTTGAAATGCTTCATCTGAAAGCTCGTTAGGATACTGAAAAATACCGCTGGTTGAAGCCCTGTTATGATAAAAGTTTCTTTCAAAGGTATCCTGAGATAATCCAATATCAATAGTAAGTGCCGCATAACTAAGAGGTGTTATTCCTATATACCCGTCTAAAGTAAGTCCCGGAATATGAAATATTTCATCTCTTGTTTTAGGCTCTGTCTTTCCATCAATATAATAAAGAAGTCTTCCTGTAGATTTATCTATATCAATTCTTACTCTGTCCCATGCTATTGGTCTAAGCTCTAAAAGCTCTCCATGCATATTAAAAACCTTTTGCGCTATAAAGTTTCCGCCAAGGTTTATATTTGTCATACCAAACTCTTTAAACTGTACTGGTGTCATTTCTGCATTTGGTGCATAATGAAGTACACCATATTCAGCAGTATCTGTAACCTGCCTTCTGTTTCCTTTATCATCTTTTTCATAAAGCATTATAGGACAGCTTGCCAAGGTTTCAGAAAGGACTCTATTGCAGGCAAAAACTGCAGAAAAACTCATAGCGGCTGCTGTATCTATTTTAAAATTATCTTTTACAACTTCTTCACCATTTAAAAAATCCTCCGAATATTTCTGAAGGACTTCAAACAAGGCATTCTGCGGCGTTAAAAATAACTTCACTCTATCTTTTAGTTTCAAAGCACCACCTCCTAATCAAGAAAACTTCTCATTCCTCTTTTTTCATAGACACTTTCTTTATTTTCATATCTTATTGACCTGTCAAGTGCCATAATAAGTGCTACAGCACCGTCTATCTTTTCAGTAGACTTTTCTTTATCAGGCTTTATATTACCTGCAGGATCAGTTTTTACATAAATATTATCCATCATCCACCTTAAAACAGGATGTCCTCCATGGGCTATTTTCTTTTCAAGAGTAATTTTCATAAGCTCCTTTGTAGGAGGAGACATATCCTTATACCCCTGCCCAAAAGGTACAACTGTAAATCCCATTCCCTCAAGGTTCTGTACCATCTGCACAGCACCCCACCTGTCAAAGGCTATTTCTTTTATGTTGTATTTTTTCCCAAGCTCTTCAATAAAGGTTTCTATATAGCCATAATGAACTACATTTCCTTCAGTAGTTTTTAAGTATCCCTGCTTTTTCCAAATATCATAAGGTACATGATCTCGTCTTACTCTTAAATTTAAATTATCCTCTGGTATCCAAAAGTGAGGAAGAATAATATATTTTTCATCTGATGTTCTTGGAGGAAATACTAAAACAAAGGCTGTAATATCGTTGGTACTTGAAAGGTCAAGTCCCCCATAACACTCTCTTCCTTTTAAACTATCTATATCAACTTTAAAAGCACACTCATCCCACTTGTCCATCTGCATCCATCTTGTGGACTGCTTTACCCATTGATTAAGTCTTAGCTGACGGAAGATATTCTCTTCAGCAGGATTTTCTTTTGCACTGTTAAAGGCATTTCTCACTTTTTCTATATCTATGGTATGCCCAAGAGAAGGGTTTGCTTTATACCAGTTTTTCTCTAAGGTCCAATCGTCATTGTCATCTATTCCATAAATAACAGGATAAAAGGTTGGATCAATTTTTCTTCCTTCTAATATATCTACTGCCTTTTGATGTACTTCATAGCATATAGAATTTCTATCTGTTCCAGCTGTTGTAATTAAAAAGAACAGCGGCTGCAATCTTGCATCACCACTTCCTTTAGTCATAACATCATATAAATCCCTGTTAGGTTGGGCATGAAGTTCATCAAATACCACCGAATGAATATTAAGCCCGTGTTTGGAGTAGGCTTCAGCAGATAATACCTGATAAAAGCTGTTTGTAGGTTTATATATCAATCTTTTTACAGAAAGAACAGGTTTAATTCTTTTCTTAAGAGCAGGGCATTGTTCTACCATTTCAACAGCTACATCAAAAACGATAGAAGCCTGTTGTCTATCTGCAGCACAACCATAAACTTCAGCTCCCCATTCTCCATCTCCGCAGGTCATATAAAGAGCAACTGCAGCAGCAAGCTCTGATTTCCCGTTCTTTTTGGGTATTTCAACATAAGCAGTATTATACTGCCTGTATCCATTTTCTTTTACTGTTCCGAATATATCCCTTATAATTTTATCCTGCCAAGGCAGAAGATCAAAAGGAACACCACGCCACTGACCCTTTGTATGCTTTAAGCAGTTAATAAAGTTTACGGCATGCTGTGCTTTTGCTTCATTATACACTCTTACTGCCTCCTTTATAAAGTATAAGTTCCATTGGATCTTCTTCATCATTTATATTGTCAGTGACTATTCTGCTTCTTGCTGATGGAGTAAGCCCAAACTGTTCACAGAATCTGTTCATGATTTTAAGGTAGGTTTGAGCGATAGATACCTGTGGCACCTGCTGCCAGTATCCCGATGGTGTTTTTACAATAGTTCCATGTTTAGTTATAAATTCTTCTGCTTCCTTCCACCTTGCATAGGCTTGACAATATCCTGCAAAGGCTGCCATATCTATTTCTGTAAGTATTCCCATTGCCTCAAGCTGCTTTGACATTCTCCTCCACTCTTTTTTAGCTTCAGCATCAAGCCAGCCTGGACATTTAGGTGCTTTTTTCTCAGGTTTTGGTTCATCTACATTAAGTGGTCTTTTCCCTGGATTTCCTTCAAGTATTTTTAATGCTGTTGGTTTTGGTTTTCTTCCCCTTTGAGCCATAGGTATCACCTCCAATCTTTGATTTTATATATATAAAAAGAGCCTACAAAAGTAAGCTCTTGAAATTGCATATTTCTTTTTACCTATGGGATAAATTTTATTCTTTATGTTTAAAATCCTGCATGTTTAATTTTTGATAAGCCGCTATAAGCTTGTCTAAAGTTTCGCTTTGCTTAAGTATCTGTTCATTTGTAAGATTTTCATGTCCCATTTCAATCATATCTTCTAACTTTTTCTTTTCTCGTTTTAACTCCTCATACAACTTAAGCATTCCCCTCACCCCCAGCTTTTTAACAGTATAGCACAAAATATTGTTGTATTTTGTCAATACCTGTTATAGAATAGATATTTTCTTTTAATATATATTATCATTTTACTTGAAGCTTTTTAATTTTGCTTCTTTAAGACTTTCAAGCGTCAAATCCCAATCTTTAAAGCCTTTCTTTATAATACTGTAATACATATCTGAGGGTTTTCCTGTTCCTTTTTCATTCATTACATAAGCAAAAGCCTTATAAACTTTTCCATTTTCATCTTCCGCTTTTACGTTTATTTTTCTGTATAGTCTTGGATACCCTTCATATATATCAAGATTTTTGATATCTTTATCTGAAACTTTATAAACAGCTCCATAAACTACATCATCATCACTTTCAATAATATCTGCTACCGTGTTAAAAACTAATTTATATCCATTTAGCTTTACTTTAATAATCGGAACCGAATCAGGACATCTTTTTTTCATTTGAACCTTATTAAGATTTGAACCATAAGCAAAATACAGCATTTATTTTCTCCTCCAATATACAATATTTAAGCTGCATGTCTCCATGCAGAATTACCTTCAAGGTTTGCTAAGAAATGATACCTGCAGGTTTCAAACTCTTCGCCTATAAGTCCAAGTCTTAACATCCAGCATCTGAAAGTATATTTTTCATTATCAGTTTTAGTTCTTTTTGCACTGGCACTTCTTTGAGTTATTGCCTGATGACTCACTGCAAGACAAAATTGAATATATGCTTTTATTTTGCCTGCATGAGTTGTTCCATTGAAAAGCCGAAACTCAACTGTTCCTTTATCAAATATACTGTGAAGGTTAAGACCATAATATCTTGTTGGATGGTAGTGTTTTCTTCTTGATTCTCTGCTGTAGCCTTCATACCAAACCTCAGCAAGCTCTTCAAGCGTTTCAGGTTTCTTTTTATTTATGATGTTAAGGAGATTTTCGTTTACCTTTTTACAATATCTGATCCTTGAAGTTTCAATATCAAGAGCTTTATAAATTAAATCTTCCTTGCTGGCTATTAAATTTATAAGATTTTTTAGACTTACAGGTGTATGATTTATTCCATCAACATGTATATGTATTCCACAGCTTTTATTGGCAAAAGCCCCTGTCTTTCTAAGTTTTCTCACTAATTCCTGCAGAGTCTGAATATCTTCATAAATAAGAACCGGACTTACAATCTCAACTTTATAAATATCTGATGCTGAAACAACTTCTCCTTTAACCTTCTTTTGAGGTTCTATACTGCCGTCCTGAACTACTTTCCATATTCTTTCATTAAAGTCTTTGATGTGATACTCATCATATCTCCCGCCTGCATGTTGTGCTTCGCTTTTAAAAAAAGCCGCTACTGCTTTTGAAGCAGCAGCTCTTGTAATACCTGTAAGTTCAATTTCTATTCCAAATCTTTGGCTTTTCAAGGTTAACCCTCCAATCTTACAATGTATCCAAAGCTGTTTGAGTAAACCTTATAACCTTGGTAACCGCTTTTTTGTGCTTTTTCTAAAAGCTTTAAAGCCTTTTCCCTGTTTTCTTCTCTGGTTCCATCGTAAAATTTCAATTCTCCATCCTTGGTAAGCCTTCTTAATTCTTCTTTCATTTTGTTTTACCCCTTTCAAAGTGTGTTTATTACCTTTTGGTAGTGTACATATTACCTCTGAAAGCGGTATATAGCCAGTTATATCTATCAAATAAAACACATAATTTTAACGACTCTATTCGTCATCTGATGGTAAACTTGCAGCTACTGCATAGGCTACATTTACAGTTACTGCATTACCTGCCTGCTTGTAAAGCTGAGCATCTGAATTTTCAGCCCTTGCTTTTTCAAATAACTCATCTGGAAAACCTTGAAGTCTGAAGCATTCCTTTGGTGTAAGCCTTCTAATGCGGTAATTTTTGTCCAATGTAGCCATTTGGCATCCTGTATCTAAAGTATTTGATATACCTTTTCCAACCCTGCCTCTTCTTGTTTTTGAATTTGGGACTGAAATATTTATGCTGTCTCCAATCTGAGCTTCAGCATAGCCTTTTTTTGTAGCTTCTTTAACTGCAACTCCATGTCTGTCCTGCCCTGTTAAAGTAAACATTGGTTCATCTGCATTTTTAAATCTCCTTCCATTTTGTCTTTTATCAATTCTCTCTGGAGTAATAACAGGATAAGCTTCGAGAACAGCATTTTGTGTTTGATTTCTGTTTAGTCCTCGCCAATCACTGGCACTGATTGTATGTGCTATTTTTATTTCATCAAGAATACCATCATTTCTATTAAATCCAATTGGAACACTCTCTAAAACTCCGCTATTCATTGCAGTTCTATTTACAACTCCTGCTGTATAACGTGATGTAATGCATCTTGAGGTATCTGTGAGCTTTGGCTTTGTGTAAGACTGGTCTATAAAAATTTTGCTTCCTTAGCCCTTATTAGTTGTAACTGTTGGAGCAATTCCTTCTGATAAATAAACATTTCCATTCATACCTTTGCCGCTTGGATTTATATTTCCTACGCAGTAAAGACCGGTTTTAGCACCAGCCCCGCCGGCACTGCTTTGAAGTGTGCAGGCTACACCCTCAGCATCATATACTCTATATCCTTGACTTCCACTTATAATTTGCTTAAGAGCTGCTGTGTTTTCTCCTCTGACAGGTAGTATTTCTCGTCTACCTCTGGTTCTAAGATTTGCAATAATGAACACACGCTCTCGGTTTTGGGGTACTCCGAAATCTTTAGAGTTAAGCACCTGCCAGAGAGCATCATACCCTGCTTCATCCAGCTCAGAGAGAACGGCTGCAAAGTCCCATCCATTATTAATTGACAGCAGGTTTTTAACGTTCTCAATAAGAAGGTATGAGGGTTTATCTTTTTCTTCTTTGCCTTTGATAAGGTCAATAATTCTAAAATATAAGCCGCTTCTTTCTCCACTGAGTCCTCTTTGTTTTCCTGCAACTGAGATATCTTGGCATGGGAATCCAAAACACCAGATGTCTGCATAGGGTATGTCTTCTGATTTAAGTTTTGTAACGTCATCTGCATACCACTCTCCTTCCGTATCAAACATTGCTCTATAGCTTTTTACTGCAAATTTATCTCTTTCACAAAATCCAATACATTTATGTCCTGCAAGTTCTAACCCTAATCGAAAGCCGCCTATTCCTGCAAAGAAATCAAGGAAGGTCATATTAATCACAACCTTCCTTTTTTATATCAGCATATTTAATTTTAACTCCATCTCTAACTAAAAATACTTCTTCATCTGTACCAACCTGCTCTATATATCTTTTTACTGCAACGTCGACAAATTTTTCATCAAGTTCTACTGCATAACAAATCCTATCTGTCTGTTCGCAGGCAATGATTGTAGTTCCGCTTCCTGAGAATGGCTCAAGAACTATACAATTTGTAAGGCTTGAATTTTTGATTGGATATGCTATTAAAGCTACTGGTTTCATTGTGCTATGAAGCTTACTCTTTGAAGGTTTATCAAATTCCCATACTGTAGTTTCTTTTCTGCCTGCATACCAATTATGCCTGCCTTTTTTCTTCCACCCAAATAGGCAAGGCTCATGTTTCCATTGATATGGACTGCGCCCTAATACCAAGGATTGCTTTACCCACTGGCACACCCCTGAAAGATAAAAGTTAGCATCCTGAAAAGCGTTTCTGAAAATATGTCCTTTAGTATCTGCGTGGAATACATATATTGAAGCGTCATCTGCCATATTGTTTTCCATATTTTTAAATGCCTCTAAAAGAAATTTATAAAACTCGTCATCCTTTAAATTATCATTTTTAATTGTGCCTTGGCTTCCATCATAGCATACACCGTAGGGAGGATCTGTAACCACAAGATTTGCTTTTCTACCATCCATTAAAGCCTCATATGTTTCAGCTTTAGTACTATCCCCGCAAATAAGCCTGTGTCTTCCAAGCAGCCACAAATCTCCCTGCTTTGAAATTACAGGTTCTTTTAAAGCATCTTCAACATCAAAGTCATCTTCTTTTATTTCCTTGTCATGAACATTGCTAAACAGTTCTTCTATCTCCGGCGGTTCAAAACCTGTAAAGGAAACATCATAATCTATACTCTGCAAATCCTTAATAAGTTCAGCAAGAAGTGCTTCATTCCACTCTCCGCTTATTTTATTAAGTGCCACATTCAAAGCCTTTTCTTTTGTTTTATCTATATCAATAACAACACAATCAACTTCTGTATAGCCTAAGCTTTTTAAAACCTTCCATCTTTGATGACCGCCAATAATTGTAAGGTCTGAATTTACAATAATAGGGTCTACATATCCAAATTCAGTTAAACTGTTTTTTATTTTTTCATATTCCTTATCACCCGGCTTTAAATCTTTTCTCGGATTATATTTAGCTGGTATAAGGCTGTCTATTTTTAACTTCCTAAACTGCATTTTCTTAAACCTCCCCAAACCTTGATTTTATATAACAGCTATGACTGCAGTATTTTCTATTTTTATTTCCATAAGAGCTGAACTCTTTTCTGCAGTAGGCACAGGTGTATTTATAAACAGCTGTATCCTTTTTGTTTCTTTTATCCTGATTGTTTTTCCACCAGATTCTCCTGCATTCTTCACAGCAGAATTTCCTTGTTCTCCCTTTTTTCTGTTGTTTTAATTTCTTACCACAGTGAAGGCATACAAGATTCTGCTTTTTCATCTCTTCAATGTTCAAACTTACTACAGAAACATCACCGCAAAGACCATTCCTTTTACAGTAACTTTTTACTGAATCTCTTGATAAACCAAGAACTGCTGCTATTGCTTTATATCCTAAACCTTTAAGCCTTAGTTCATGAATCTGCTGTTTTTCCACCTCAGTCAATTTCTTTATGCCTCCTTTCTTTTTTTGCGATAAGATTAATGTAAAATTTTAAAAAAACACCTTAAAAATACTTATAAAATACTGTTTAAACTTAATTTTTAGATAGTTTTTATATAAACATCAAAAGCCTATAAATCCTTGTATTTTCAAGGTTTACAGGCTTTTATCTTCTGATTTTTTACAGATACTTATCTGCACAATATAAAACAGCTTGATTACTGATTTTCCAATGGTTACAACTGTTTTTTTATGAAATATATGCTACCCCCCTTATTAAATTCTGCGAAATTTCGTGCGAAGGGAGCCGCCCGACGTAGGGGGTTCAAGTGGTGAGGATAATGATGCCCCTCCCTACCCTTGCTCAAAGAATTATCAACAGATTATCAACAAGTTATTAACATACCTTTGTTGATAATTTTAATAAGAGTAAACTCGTCCTTTCCTTCCCCATCTACCGTCTTCACTTGCAGTCTTCCTATCATGACAGCTTTTGCATAAACTCTGCCAATTGCTCTCATCCCAGAACAACCTTTCATCACCTTGATGAGGTTTAATGTGGTCAACCACTTCAGCAGCAGTAACAATACCCTTTCTTTTACACTCTTCACACAGTGGGTGTTTATGCAGAAACTGTTTCCTAAGTCTTCTCCACCTGCCGCTGTTATAAAGGTATCCGTAAGGTCTGCAGGTTTTATTGTAGTTTTTATCCATTTCCTTTTGATGTTTCTCACAGTACCTGCCGCAGGTAAGTTCAGGACAGCCAGGATAACTGCAGGGTCGTTTAGGTTTTACTGGCATATATATCAGTCCTCCCAAGTTATGTTTTTACATATGAAAACCACCACAGTTTTTCTGTGATGGCTTCATCTGTTTTTTTACTTCGTCTATTATAATACTACTACGGATACAAGGGTATCTTTCAATGTCTTTTAGTGTCCTCTTTAATAGATATCTAAATTCTTTTTTCCTAATTATAATTTAATCAGATTTTAATACTCTCTTTCTATCACATTTACTCTCATCTTTTGTTTTTATTCTAAAAATTTCCGTTTTTAAAATAGTTTTTTTAGTTTTTTTACAATCAGAACAGATATAATTATAATTTGGTACATAGTTACATGACATTACTTCTGTACCACAAAATATACATCTAGGGTAGTATCTAGCTTGTTTACCTTTTTGTTCAATCCTAATCCCGTCTAACAAAGCTTCTTTATAACTCATCTTTCTAATCCTCCAATTATAATATAAACACATTTTGATACTCTCTTTCTATCACATTTACTCTCATCTTATGAAATATTTATTTCTTTTAAAGCTTTATCATGAATACGAAATATATGCTGTAAACTGTATCCCATATCAACAGCAATCTGTTCCCATGTTTTAAAACAGAGATATCTAAGTTCCAATAGAGTCTGATATTCTGTATTATCTATTTTTCTAATAACTGAAACAAACTCCCTTTTTAAATCCACAAGAATATCAATATCTCTATTTATTTCATTTTCTAAATCAACTATCTTAGCTATTATATCCTCCATAGAATGTACATTACGAGTTCCACTAGGTGGTGTATCGCTTAAAGTAGATGTAGCTTTTGTAGCTAATGCTCTTAAAGATACTATCTGCTCCAATTTACTATTAATTCTTTGGTCTATACGATATGCCAGTGATAAATATTCTTTGGATGTCATACTAAATCTCCTCCTTTAGCCAAGGCATTTTATTGTCATAATAGGACTCTGCAATATGCATTTGTGTACCTTTATCTAAGGATTTAATCCTTTTAAAAGTTAGCTTCTTTTCCTGCTGAAGCTGCTGCTTAGTTTTATAAAAACTGCAACTTAGCTCATCACATTTTTTAACATTTAGCACACTGCATTTCCCTTTTCTTAAGGCAAAACAGCTATTTATTACTTTTTTCTTTTTAAATTCCTTTATTCCATTCCCAACAGCCTTTGCAGCTGTAGGATCTGAGTATGCTTGTCTATCGGCCATTTACAATTCCTCCTTACTTAGGGAGTACATGATACCTAGTTATATATATATTTCTTTTTTATATAATAATATTTTTATATATACTATATCTTGTTATATAAAAGGTATATACATCTTAGACATCTTGTACCCCGTTGATTTTACTTGCTTTTAATCTTGTACCTATGTTGAACTGATATAGAACCCATCTTGTACTTACAGTTTCACAAATATCCTATATTTCTTCCCATCAATTTTTTTATCTATAGTTTTATAACCGAACCTCTTGGTAATCTGTCTTGAAAATTCTATATGACTTAAAGGCTGCAGATTATTATTTAAGCAAAACTCCAAATAATTCTTATAGACATTTTTCGTTGGCTCATTTTCCACTTTTGTTTCATATTCTTCATAGAATTCAATAATTGGATTGTTGGTCTTCTCATATTCTTTAAGCTCATGCTCCACTTGTATGGATTTTGTGAACTTTTTATTTTGTAGGATTCTTTTAAGCCCCTTTAAACCCAGTAAAATCAAATATTCCATTGACTCTTTTGTCCTTAATTCATATTTAATATCTGGTCTGAAATCAGGATCATCTGCTGTAAACTTTGCCTTAAACGGAATTATAAGAAGTCTTCTTTGGACAGCTCCTGTTTTATCTTTAACCCTTGGAACATTATTTGCTGAAAATAAAAGCTTGGAATAATTATTAAAATCAAAAGGGTCTTTGCCTTTCCTCTCTGCATTAACTCTATCCCCTGTAACAAGCTTCTTAAACATTGAAGGCTCTGCAATAAATTCATCTCCAATATCGTCACCAATATTTGCAAGCTTTCCAAATAATTCTGCTGTTTTAAATCGCTCTCCCAACTCCTTTAAATCAAGAGCTGCAATATTAGAAATACCTATAAGTGTAGTTACCATATCCAAAAATGTTGATTTCCCATTTTGTTTTTCACCAGTTAAAATAAAAGCTTTTCCAATTTCATTTCTTCTATAAAATGTGTATCCTATAAGTTCTTCAAGCACACTTCTAATTTCAGCATCATTGCAGCTGATTTTATCTAAGGTTTTATCTGCTAATTCGAAATAAGCATTTGGGTTATAATCCCACGGAATTTTGTTAGTGATGATAAAATCTGGAGAATGTTCTATAAAAGAATCATCTATTATGTTATAAATTCCATTGTTAAATGCTATGCGATTATAATCTTCAAAGCTTGAAATAACGTTATTAGTAATAAGTTCTAGGTAATTTATAGTTTCATTCCTCTTTGCTTTATTAAGCTCTGGTAAATGTTTAATCATAGCTGATTCTATTTCTAAGTAGTTACTTATATAAACACCATCTTTGTATATATGAAGTTGATTGTTTATCTTTATAATATGTTTCTCATCCCTTATAAATCTTGCAAACTGGTCATGAAGAAATTTTGACTTATGATAAAAAGACTGTTTTAAAAATGCCTCATCACGAAGTATTGTATCTATTTCTCTTTGTTCTAATGGGTCTTTTAAAATATATTTATTTATGATATTTATAATGTTTTTAATACTATCCTTACTAAAACCTTCTGATTGAAGGGTTAATATATAATTGAATAATGCTTGATTTCTTCCATCTCCTTCTTTCATATTTAAAAAATCCGGTGCTGTTTTTAATGGCCTTAGCCATTCTGGAAGATAGTCAACTTCATCTGTTTTGTTTAACCATCTTCTTGTTACCCCATTTACTCTCAATGGCACAATACAATTCTTTGAGCCAAGTCCTATGTCAATTGTTACTCCTAAAGGAGTCTTTGTCTTAATTTTTCTTGTTTTTAAATCTGTGTTTTTAAAATAAAAATGCATCCCTCTATCTGTCTTTAATATGCAGCATTTAATATTTAAATCTGTTATTATGTTTTTTACAATATCGGCTTCTTTCTTTAAATCAAAATCTATTTGAACAATATCATCTTGTAGTACTGCTCCGTAATCTTTACCTGTTTTTCTTATATAGTCATAACAATAAAATTTATTTCTATCTTTATATTCCTCTAAAGGTTTTTTACCTTTTAAAGGAATATATCCCTTAAAAATGTTCATAATTTTTCACCACCTTTTGGTAAGAAATACATAGTAAAAATATAATTTTTCTTCCCATTTTCGTATATATTTTGGGTTGTTTAGCCATCAAAATATATAGTTTTATTACTAAAAATCATCTTAAAATTAGTATTAAATTGTTTTAAAATAACCCCTTTTGGGTAGTAACTTCCCAAATTCCTATAATTTTTTATCTGATTTCACCAACAAAATCTTCAATTCTTTTCTTTGCTAAGTTTATATACCACTCCTTATCAAGGCGTCTTGGAACTCTTTTTTCTATAACACTGTCATTTACTATAAAACATCTATCAGGTGTATTTGCTATTTTTTCAACTCTGCCATTAGGCTTTACTTTAAATACACCTTTGTCATCTTCATTCTTTGATGCAAATACTCTTAATGTTTTTTCCTTTAAAGGTTTATCCCCATAAAGAGCATGAGAATATTTATAAGTAAGCTTTACAACCTTTTGAAACATTAAAAGCTCCTTACATGCCGTTATAGTTTTTTCTACTGGAAAACCTTCTATAAAATAATTCTTTAAAGCTAAGTTTATTATAGGCAGGTCATTATCAATACTATTTAGTTCCTTAACATAGGCACCTTTAGATTTAAAACTGCCGTCTTCTCTAATAATGATGTAGTTATTTACATCCTTTTGATATATCTTCTTAAAGATTTCAAAATCAAGTTTCATATAAGTCCTATCTTCCCACTCCATGCAGATTTCTTTAATTTTATCTAAATCCGATTTCCTTTTTATTTTTCCTATTAAACCATCAGTATTGGACTGAATTAAAGTCCAATGCGGTTCCAGCCTTTCTATTAAATCTAAAAGTAAAAGCTGTCCTGCTACGCATACATTATTAGCCTGTCTTGGGTCATAAAGGTTATTGTATTTGTATTTCATAGCACCATAGGTACTGTTTAGAACAATTTTATAAGGCTGCTGCATTGGGTTCTTTTCAGCCTTTAACTTTATACGTTCCTTATATATTTCTTTATAAAATGTTGGGTCTTCTACATTCCTTGATAAAAATCCATACTCTATCATCAAAGACGGGTAAAATGAAACTACATCTACATTTAAAAGAATTCCTTCACCTGTATATTTTTCTTTTGCACCATGAAGCCCACCCCATGCAAATACATGCGGTACACCACTTATATTTATTTCTAATGATTTATCATAATTGTGATTACTTGAATTTTTGTACCAATCAACAACCTCATTGTATTTATTTATTTTTAAATTATTTGGTATATTAAGTTCAAATTCATCACAGCGATTTATTTTATTGGCTTTTAAAATAACTGCTGCAAGCTGTGCCTTTGTTTTACTTATATATTTAAGCGGCAGTTTAAAAGCTTTAAGTAAAGCTATATGACTATCAAATTCCTCTTTTCTATGAAGAAATATTTCTATAGTCTGCTCAACATCATGGGTACAGTATTTTACTACTTCCTCTAATTCTTCTTCTGTTAACTTTCTATCTATTGAAAAGCTTACAGTGCTTTCTCTTATGTCATTTCCCATAAATCCTTCTAGTTCTTTTAAACCGTGAGTTGTTGTCATAATATCAAATTCATAAAGTTGAATTTTTTGAAATAGAGAACTATACTGCCAGCCTTGATTTTTTTCTGCTATAATGAAACTGGAGATACTATATGGGTTAAAACCGCAAAGGATACCTTTTAAAATATACTGATCATAATGATGGCTGTTATAGCCAATCCAGATATGTTCTTTATGTTCTTCATAAAATGATGCTAATTTCTTAGCATCATTTATAAAGACATATTTTTGATGATTAATAGGGTCTATTACGACGAAGAGCCAATCTTGCAGGAAAACCTCTGCGTCAAAGAATAGAATCATACCTATTAAACCTCAAATACTTCAGTAATTTTAAAAGTTTTAAATCCTTTGTTGGTTTCCCCATACTCTACTGCATATTCTAAATTGCCATCAATTGCTTCATGGATATCAAGTATCAAATCATAGTATTGTGAAAAACTTTCAAACTCTACTTCTATTCCAGCTTCAAGAGATCTTAAAAATTCATTAGCGTTATGAAGTCCGAAAGCTGTATTAATAACTTGGTTCATAAACAATATGGAATTTTGATATTCACCAGATAAGATTTTCATCCAGCAGGATAACATAGGTTTACCTGTCTTTGACTCTACAAGTTCCATTTTTTCAATCTTTACCTCATATGTTCCAAGAGGTACATCTTTATATTGTCCTTCTCCTGTTCCTACATTTTTTAAATCTTCCTTTAACCCCTTAATATCAAATTCCTTATCAAACTTTGCGAATAAATTTTTTGTTGCCATTATTATCTCCTCCTAAAATTTATTATTTTCTAGAGCGTCTGCTCTTTTTTACTGATTCTTCTTTAACTTCAGATGTTTCTAATACAGTTGTATTATCTACTGCTGCTGTATTATCAGAAGTATCTTTTTCTGCTTTAGAATAAGTTTTTACACCTTCCTGAGCATCTTCTAAAGCTTTCATGAATTCATCCTTATCAAGCTTTACTCTTGGAACTTTAAAATTAAATCTGCCGCCGCCGAAGATATTTTCTTTCTTTTCAAGCTGTAAATATCTTTCTTCTCCATCCATAAAGGCTCTTACAGTTAAATCTACTGTTCCAGCTAAAACATTAGCTATTTTTTCATTAATATTAGGTTTAATGGTTGTAAGCTTAGCTCCATTTTTTAGAGTTATTTCTGTAGTTACTTCCTTAGAAATATAAATAATTTGATATCCTAAGTTCTTAAGTCTTTTTATAGCTGAAAGATATTCAGTTCTAACCATATCCCATCCTTTACCAAAACCTGCATCCTGCTCATGGTCTATTCCTAACTTGTTATACATATAAAGCCTGCAGTGTTCATATAAGTCCTCAACTAAATCAATGCAAACTCTTTTGAATGTGTTATCTTTCTTTTCAAGCTCTGTAATAACATCTAAAAATACTTCCCAAGCCATTTTGACTTTCTTAAGTCTTCCTTCAAAAGTTATTTCATCAGCTATCCTTACAACTGGACTTGTTGTATTATCTGTATTTCCATCAGTATTAAGAAATAATAAATCATCAAACTGATCAACAAAAGTTGATTTTCCAACGTAACTGTCGGCATATATCCACATATCCGGATACCTGTCTATTTGCAGTTCTCTCCTAACATTTTGCGGTAATAACATATATGTTTGTCCTCCTTCACAATAACTTTGATATTCACACCAATCACAAAGTCTTGATGGTGTTTTTTCATATTCTTTTTCATTAATAATCTCCTGGCATCTTAGCTTAAATTCTTGAACCTTAGATTCATCATATGGAATTTGAATTACCTTAACTTCCATAGCTTCTAAAGTTTCATGAAGCCTTTTTCTAAACTGATATAAATCCTCAGTCTTCCTTTGCCTTATAGCTGTTTTAGGAATAAAAATAAATCCTATTTCCGATACCTTAAAGCCGAGTTTTTCTAAGTAATACCTATATAAGTGCAGCTGTTTTGACTCCAGATAATGCTCTATATTATTGCTGTATTTAAAGTCATAAATGCTAAGACTTCCATCCTGTGTTTGAATAATAAAGTCTACAAATCCTATAAATTCTGGGAAATCAATTTTAAATTCATATTTTTCTGTCGGCTCTTTATTATGAAGCATTGTATTTATTACAATCTGAGCCTTTTTTACTAATGATGTAAGCTTAATTACTTCATTTACATGAGCATCAGTAATAACTGGATACTGATTATAATAATATTGCTCCATTGCCTCTATACCTTCCTCAATCCCAAGATGTAAAGCTGAACCTGCAATTAAAGCATTATCTGCTGTTGGTGAAGGTATTGTTCTTAATTTGTCTTTATATCGCAGTTTGAATTGGTACTTACACTTTTCAAAGCATTCAACTCTGCTGTGGGAAAATTGCACATTAACACCTCCTCTGTGAGTTTTTTAAATTCTTCAAATCCTTTAGGGTATAAAATTATTCCAATGCCTCCTGCTGCATTTATGTTTTTTATGTTTAACTTTTGAAGTTCCGTTGGTTTTCCTTTTTCTGCTTTCAGCTCAATTGCTACAAAAACTCCATTTATACAACAGATTAAATCTGGAATACCGCTTCTTTGGAATCCACCACCAAAAACTTTAAAATACCATGTTTTTGAGAGTGTTTTTAAGTATTTTATAACTTTAGTTTGAAACTGTTTTTCTGTCATAACATCACCTTTTCAAATAGCTCTACTGTAAAATCCCGCCTTTGTTTTAATACTTCAAGTATCTTTTCTTCTATGCTGTTTTCTGTAATAAGATAGTAGTAAAAGCACGTCCTACTTTGCCCTATCCTGTGTATTCTCTTTTTTGACTGCATCCAAAGTTCACTAGATAGTGGAAGGCTGAAATAAATAATTCTATTTGCCTTCTGCAGATTAACTCCAGATGCTCCTGCTTGATACTGAACCAAAGTAATGCTGTTTGATTTATTTTCATAATTTTCAAGGTTTGTTCCATCTCCATTAATATAGGAAATGGGTCTATATATCTCCAAGCAGATGTTTTTTATAATCTCAAACTCTCTTTTAAAATTGTAGAAGATAACAAATCTATCATTACTGGATTCAAAGATATCTTTTAGCACCTGATGTTTATTTGAGTTGTAAATAGATGTTAACTGCCTTAGATACAATAACTTTGTAAGTGCTGAATCTCCTGCTAAGGTTTCACCATCAATCGTAATAACTCTGTCTTTTTTAAACCTTTTATATTCTGCTGTATTAGCAACACTAACTAAGGTTTCAATCTGCTCCGGCAGGTCAAATACTTCTTCTGTTTTCATAAATACTGCACCATGGGATTTTAGTTTTTCCTTTAACCTATCAACATTTTTATAGCCTTTTACAACTGGAATTTTAAATCCTCCAACATCAATCTTTTCTGTAATTGTGTAGTGATTATAAAAGGACTTTTTACTTATGCTCCATCCAAGAAGTCTAAGCTGTGACCACAGCTCCTCATATTTTCCACCTGTTGGAGTACCAGAAAGAAGAATTACATTTGCAGGATTAAGGCTTAAAATAAATTTTGCCCTGTTGGATGTTTCATTTTTGATATACTGCGATTCATCAAGTATTAATGTAAAATCCTTTAGCTTTTGTAATTGCTTCCTTCGCCATACCAAATCATAATTAATAATAATTACACTATTGGATGGTATGCTCTCTATAGGTTGATTCTTAAAAATTATAACTTTTAAGTCATAGTAGTTTTTAAAATGTTCTTCCCAATCTTTGATTTTGGACTTTTGGCAGATTAGAAGATTATAAGGTGCATTAAACTGTATAAGTTTTTGTGAACCTACATAGGTCTTCCCAAGACCCATATCCAAGTAATAGGCTGCTCGATTTAAATTTTTAGTTTGATCCAATGCTTGTCTCTGATGTGGATATAACTTTATTTCTATTTGTATCACCTGCTTTTTTATATAAATAATACACCATAAATGCTACTATTCAGTAGCATTTAATCTAAAAAAAAATAAATTATCAATAGATTCATTTGGAAAAGCCTTTCGAATTCCAATCAAGGTCTTAGTTCCTGCACCTCTTTTTCCAGATAAAATCCTAGATATAGTAGCTGATGAAAGTCCTGATTTCCTTGCTAACTCTCGTTCTGACCAATCATTTTGATATAACAACTTTCTAATGTATTCTAAATTAAGCATCATTTAAATTCATCCCCCTTTCTTGCTACCAATTAGTAGCTTTGTATTTATCCTATCATTCCATTATATGGTCTGTCAATATTTGCTTTAAAATATTTGCCATTTGGTAGCACTTATTGTATAATCTAAGTATAACTATAAAATTATATGTCAAAAATATTGGTGGTAAGGAGGTGTATATATGACTTTGGGTTCATATTTAAAAGAATTAAGAAATAATGCAGGTCTTTCTCAACGATCATTAGAAAAATTATCTGGTATTAGTAATGCAGAAATATCTCGAATGGAGACTGGAGAAAGAAAAAATCCTTCTCCTATGTCCTTAAAAGCTATTGCTCCTCACCTTGGAGTAAGCTATGAAGAACTGTTAGAAAAAGCAGGGTATATAAATAACCAGGAAGATCTATCCTCTTTGCACAAATATAATAACGTGCAAATGTTTGAAGAAAAGTTTATAGAAATTATAACTCCTAAACTCATTAAAGAGGGTTGGGCAGTAGAACCTTGTCCTCCTTCAAGCATCGGAGATATATTAGCTAAAAAAAGTGAAATCAAGTGGAATCTTTATTTTAAGTATATTGAAGACTCACCAAAGACCTCTTTTATAACTCGAGAGATTCTTTTTAACACCTACGGAAAATTAGCAGTATATGACGGCAACCAAATTACTAAATTTACAGTAGTAACCAATAACCAAAATTCATATAGTATTTTTGTTAAATTTGCTCCAATTAACTTAAAGATAAAAATATCTATTATGTTAGTTGATTTTGAATCCAATAAAATTTTACAAGAAATTGACATAAACTAAAACAACCTTCTGTCCAACATAGACAAAAGGTTGTTTTATGTTTGTCTCAATAATTTAATAGCTCCACTTACTACTTTCAAATATTAAAGTATTGAGTTCTTCTTTAATTTCTTTCCAATTTGGTATAAATTGCTCCATATACTTATTAAATCTTTCATTGTGATGTCTTTCCAATAAATGAACCATTTCATGAACCACAATGTACTCTAGACACCTTGGATTTTTCTTTGCTAGCTCTAAATTAATCCATATTCTTTTGGTAGAAGGATTACACGTTCCCCATTTGGTTTTCATTAACTTGACACCCCAAGAATCTACTTTTACACCTATAATCTTTTCCCACTTCTCTATTATCTTAGGAATTTGTAATTTTAGTTGACTTCGATACCATTCCATTAATACTTTCTCCCGCTGTTTTTGAGTAGCATCCTCACGTACATATAAATCAAGATATTTTTGATTTCGTATTTCAACTTTCTGCTTCTTATTAGTATATATAATGTTTAATAAATAACGCATACCCTGATAATAATGACTCTCACCTGACACAAATTCCCTTTCTGACTGTCTTTCCTGAGCTTGAAATTTAGAACGTTGTTTTTTTATCCATGTTAATTTAGAAATTGCAAAAATTCTAATAGCATCATCATTCATCTTATTAGGTACAGCAATTCTAACTCTTCCATCTGGTGGATGCACTGATAGATGTAAATTTTTAATATTCTTTTTAATGATATCAATATTAATGTCACCAATAGTAATGTTATCCATATCAATATTCACCTTGATTCTTCACTATTTCAAAAATTTTGTTTACCATTTCCTCATCTTTAATATGCTTCTTTATTACCTTTTCTACTACTCTCATTTTTATTTTAGTTCCTCTCCAGTTATCTGGTTTTGTAGCTTTTATTTCTTCATCTATTATTATAGCCAATTCCTCATTACAATCAAGGTTATCATATAAAGCTCTTCTTGCAGGAGTATTTATTGTCTTAGGATACTTTGAAGAATTACTAGGATTTTTTGCTTGTTTTGCTAATTGTACAACCTTATTAAGATATTCTTCATAACTAATAACCTGTTCTTTTCTTTGTTTAATTAATTCATCTAAAAGTACTGACATATTTTCATAATACTTTGGATTTGTTATCATTTCATCAGTAATAAGTCTACGCACATTATTTTCTATGGTTTCTGCAGCAGCCTCTTTATTATTCTTTATGCCTTCTGGTAATTCGTTAATTGCTTCAGTACCACGCTCAACTATCAATTCTATTAATGTCATATCTTCAAAAGCAGATAACTTTTTACTTTCTTCTGCATTAATATAATTATCAATTAAATGTCTCATAGCAGGTTCATAGGATTTTAAATCAATATAATCACCAGCTGCAAGCATTACTTCTTTACGAACAGACTCATAGTATTTAACCTCTTTAAATATTTCTTCTGCTTCTTTAAAAGTATATCCAGCTTCTATCATTTCATTCGCAATATTAGAATACACTCTTACTAATTCAGTAGTAAATTTATATAAAGCTAATCTTTTTTCTTCGTTCTGTTTTAAAGCATCTTTATCACTTGTATCTTCAGCACAAAAATATCTTATATATGCTAAAGTATCTTTAGGAGGGAGAACAGGTTCACATAAAGATCTAATACTTTCAAGAGCATCGTCTAGTCTTTCTTTTGCTTTTTCCAATCTGTCCTTCAGTAAACCTGCAACATCTTCTTTATCATATTCTGCAAATGCTTCAGTTGTATAATCTTTAATAGAACTTTCAAGACTATTAAATAAGTCCTTATAATCCACTATATAACCATGTAGTTTGTCTTCACCATCTAAACGGTTGACACGACAAATAGCTTGAAAAAGCCCATGATCTTGCATTTTCTTATCAATGTATAAATAAGTTGCTGGAGGAGCATCAAACCCAGTTAATAGCTTGTCAACTACAATTAACAATTTCATCTGTGCAGGTTCATTAATAAATTGTTTTTTAATATCTTCTTCAAACTTTTCAGGGTCTTTTCCATTTAACATTTTAGTATAAATTTCATATTTATACTTATCTTCAGTGGCTTTATCTTCTCCTGTACTTTCACCTTTTATATCATTTATATTTGGTCTATAAGATGAAATAATTGCACATTTTTTAAATCCATTTGCCTGAAATAACTCGTAATATTTACAAGCTTCATATATACTTCCTGCTACTAATATAGCATTTCCCCTTCCATTTTGCAGTCTATCCTTTGTTTCCATATCAAGTATAATGTCATTGACTATTTTCTCTAACCTCGATTTTGAACTAAGTACCCTTTGAATAGTACCCCAACGCTGTTTTAGCTTTGCTTTTGCATAATCTGTAAGACCTTTTGTTTTAGCTTCAAACCATGCATCTATTTTATCTTGAGAATGGATATTTTGTTCTACTTCCCTTGCTTCATACACTAAATCTAGTACAACACCATCTTTAACTGCTTCATCAAATTTATAGGTGTGGATATAAGTACCAAATACTTCTATACTCTTTTTCTTATCTTTTTTTAGAAGCGGTGTTCCTGTAAAACCTATAAATAAGGCATTAGGCAAAATAGTTTTCATAGCATCATGTAGTTTTCCAGATTGGGTTCTATGACATTCATCCACAAATACGTATATTTTACCTTTTGCTTTAAAATCTTTAGGCAAATCCTTAGTAATTTCATTTATATACTCTTCATAGCTTTCATCTTCATTTTTACCGCCAAATTTATGAATAAGAGAACACATAAGTAGTGGTGTTGTATTATTTAATTTATTTATAAGGTCTTTCCCGCTTTTTGTGCGGTAAATATCCTCATCTACCCCTTTATAAACTTTTTCAATTTGTTTGTCTAATTCATCTCTGTCAGTGATAATCAGTATACGAGAGTCAGAAATATTCTCTCTTATCCATTTTGTGAGCCATACCATAGTTAAACTTTTGCCGCTTCCTTGGGTATGCCAAATTATTCCACCTTCACGTTTTTTAATCCTTCTTTGAGCTGCTTTAATACCAAAATACTGATTAGGTCTACACAGTTTTTTTATTCCTCTATCATAGACTACAAAATCATGAATAATTTCTAAGAAACGCTCCTTATGACAAAGTCCTATAAGATGCTTATCTAAAGAATAATCAACTTGCTCACTAAGACCTTCTACTTTTTTAGATAATTCATCATCCGCCTTTTTATCTTCTTTCCAAGTAAGATAATACTTTTCCGGTGTTTCAACAGTTCCATAACGCAAACCTTCAGTATCATTTCCTGCCATTACAATCTGCATTGTATGGAAAAAAGGCTTAATAAAATTTGAGGATTGATTATCTAAGTTTTGTCTTATGCCCTCTGATACAGATACTGTACTTCTCTTAAGTTCTAATACACCTAATGCAATTCCATTAACATACAAGACAATATCAGGTCTTTTCTTGTTTTCGCCTTTGATGGATACTTCCTCCGCAATATAGAAATCATTATCATAAGGTTCTTCCCAATTTATAAATTTAACTGTTTCTTTATTATCTCCAGTATTTTCTTTAACCTGAGCACCATATCTTAATAAGGTATAGACCTCTTTGTTTACATAATATAACTTGTCTACTTGATTATTAGCAGTTTTAATTAACTGCTCAACTGCACGATTAATTAATTCTTCATTATATCCTTTTTTATTCAAATAACTTCTTAATATTTCTTCCTCAATATTGTTGTTATTTTCTCTTTCATGCCAGTTACCGAGATATCTATATCCAAGTTTCTCTGTAAAAAGTTTAATTACTCTATTTTGAGTTATTCTTTCTTTATCCCCCACACCACTCATATTAATCTAATCCTCCCTGTTAATAATTCTTGCATCATGCCTTGTTTAATAGATTTATATTTTTCTAATCTTTTCTCAAGACGTTCTATTTCAGCATCTATGTCTGTTAAAATTTGAGCAATTGCTTGTTGTTCTTTAAATTGCTTTGGAAAACTTATTTTATATAAAGAAACTTGTGGTGCTGTCAATTGTGGTACACTCGTACTTTCAATAGCGAAGGTAAGTCTATTATTAATAAATTCAGTAACAAATAAACAATCAATTTTTTCCTTCGGACGCAATACTAAAAGCCTACCAATAGCAACAAATTTATGGTCTCTATATTTTGCAACCCCTATAGTTCCTCTAGCTGTAATAGTTATAGCATTTTCATCATAATCATAAACTGAACAATAACCATATAACCCACCATTTGCAAGCCCATTAGAATAAATTGGATATATTTTCTTCTCATCTTTAACTTCGGAATATAAATTTTTTTTTAAATCCCCACCAGCTGTTATTTCAAATATATCATCTAAATTCTTCACTTCCCATTCTCCAGTAAACCCAGGAAGTCGTTTTTTACCTGTAAGCAACTCCTGCATAGCTCCTTGTTTGATTTTTTTCTTTTTAGTGATTAGCTTTTCAAGTGATACTATAAGGTTATCAACATCGATTAAGACTTCTGCAATGGCTTGCTGTTCAGGTATAGTTGGTAAAGGGATCTTCATATCTGAAATCATTTCCCTCCTTACTGAATCTACTGATGATTTAGCTGTCATTGACATTATTCTGGAAAGAAAATTATTACTAAAGTATAAGTAAAAGAAATAACCATTAAGCTGTTCATTAAAATTACTTATCTTATAAACTCTTTGATGAAAGTCAAATTTACCTTTTATATAATGAAATATCCTACCTGTGCCAACTCCATCTCCAGCTGTTAAAACTGCTTCTCCATCAAATGAGTAAGTATTTATTCTTTCAACAATTGATGATCGTACAAAAAAAGGGAATTCACCATCCTCCACTTTATCTTGAGTATTCTTTGAACCAGTAGAAATAGCTGATAAATTTCCAATACTATCTACATTCCAATTCTCTGGTATAACTCCTACCTCTGTAATCTTATATCCTTCTGGTAATTTTTTATCTTCTACCATGCGAATCCCATCCTTTCAAGATGAGCTTTTACTTTAGCCTCATATTCTTTCACTTCATTTTCAATATGCGTAAGAGTTTCTTCATAACGCTCTGCTAATTCCTTAATTCTTGAAGTCAACCTATGTGATATTTTTTCCATCTCTCCATTTACTTCAGATACAATAGCATACATCCATTTATCGTCTACTACCAAAGATTTTACTTCATCCTTTGCAAGTTCTTTATATTTACTATTTACCTTTTCATTTAGTTCTTTTTGGGAATCCTTTATCTTTTTATTTAAATCACTTTCTTTATCTATCAAAGTAGTGTAGTTCCTTAAAATCAATATCTCACGTATAAACTCTTGATCTGAGTTATACTCAATTTTTTCATTTATTTTTTCATCAAATTTTTCTTTTAATTTTTTCGCCTCTTTTTTGAGCAAATTAATTTCTTCTAAATTTGAAATATAATTTTCCAATAAACTATACTCCTCTGAACTTTTGTCAATAATCTTTTTAAGTCTTTCCTTAATTATCGTTTTGGTTATATTACCTTTATCATTTTTAAACTTGCTAATTATTTGATCTTCTTTTAGTTTTTCTTGTAAAGATGCTAAATTGTCAATTTTACTATAAATTGTTATATACCTATTATAAGTATCAGCTTCATACTCTTTCCATGCTAATAATTCATATTCTAAAATAGAATTCTGCACTTCTGTTTTATTACTAATGGAACTTAAAACACCATCTTCTCCACTATTTTCTTCTTCAAATTCTTCTTTTTGTCTTGTTATTTCATCCTTTTCAAATTCTAAGGTTTCAATTTTCTGCTTTTCATCCATAAAGTACCTATTTATAATAAGCTCTACTGGTATTAATTCATCATTAGCTACCCAGCCGTTTTCCGCTATCATATAGACATCGTCTTTCATAGTTTCTAACCAGTAGGTCATAAGATATTGGTAAATATCATATTTATCGATTAATGTATTTCTTTCAAACATTTTTAATATATCTTCTGAAATTTCATAGATTATAGTTTTAGGATTTGTATTTTTATCTATACCTTTAAGTAGTGGTGTATGTTTTTGTCTCCAATTATCTATAGTCTTATGCACTTCATCTGTAAATGCCTTAAATTCATCATTTTCAAAAATAGTCCGTTTTATTTCATCTATCTCTATTGCTAATTGGCTATATCCTTCTCTATCACTATAAATAAACAATTCTTTTTTTAATGATGGATAAACATCCCAGTAATTTTGTAATTTTTCAATATCGCTGTTTGGAATACCTCCTTTTAAATGGGCATCTATGCTTTGAACATCTTCTTCCTCTTGAGTGTCAATATATCTTGGAATATTTAAGTTATATTCATTTTTCTCTATTTCTTCTAACAATACCATTCTTGAGTATTTTGGAATTTCCAATTGTTTATTAAATACATCTACAATCTTGTGAATATCCTGCTCTCTTAGTCTATTTTTGTTTCCATCTTTCATGTATCCCTTGCTAGCATCAATCATAAAAATACCTTTTCGAGCTTCTGCATTTTCTTTGTCAATAACAATAATGCAGGCAGGGATTCCTGTTCCATAAAAAAGATTTGCAGGAAGACCTATAATACCTTTAATATACCCTCTTTTAATAATATTTGTTCTAATGTCTGCTTCTGCATTTCCTCTAAAAAGAACACCATGAGGTAATATAATAGCCCCTTTACCAGTTTTACTTTTTAAAGACTTAATAAAATGTAAAAGGAAAGCATAATCTCCGTTTTTTGCAGGAGGTATTCCAAAACCTGTGAATCTTTCGTATGGGTCATTGTTTATATCCAAACCATTACTCCATGATTTTGTTGAAAAAGGAGGATTTGCTACGGCAAAGTCAAAGGTTTTAAGTCCGCCTTCATTATTTTTAAATTCGGGAGATGTTATTGTATCTCCTTGCTTTATTTCAGCAAACTCATTACCATGAAGAATCATATTCATTTTAGCAAGTGCTACCGTTGCCACATCTTTTTCTTGTCCATAAATTGTTACTTTTACAGGTGCTTCATCTGCAGCTTTTAAAAGTAATGAACCACTACCGCAAGTTGGGTCATAAATTGTTTGGTCTGTACTTTTAGCCTGATTTATTCCTATTACTTTTGCCATAATTCTAGAAACTTCTGCTGGGGTATAAAATTGCCCCTTACTTTTTCCTGATTCTGTTGCAAAATGGCGCATTAAATATTCATACGCATCTCCAAGAATATCATCTCCATCCGCACTATTGCCTGCAAAATTAAGTTCTTCATCTTCGAATATGGCAATTAAATTTGTAAGACGGTCTACCATCTCCTTGCCCTTGCCTAATTTATCGGAATCATTAAAATCAGCTACAGTAATAACACCCACAAGGTCATTAGCATCAGCCATTTTTCTAATAACCTTATTTATCTTGTCCCCTATTTCTTTATCTCCTTTTAACTTAACTAGGTCTTTGAAACTTCCTCCATCAGGCACTTCAATAAGAGCATCATCTTTATCGTAATATTTATCCGTTACATATCTCATAAAAAGTAATACTAGTATATAATCCTTATATTGAGAGGCATCCATACCTCCCCTTAATTCATCACAGCTTTTCCATAGTTTGCTGTATAAATCACTCTTTTTTATAGCCATACTCATCCTCCATCCAAATCAGTTCTTTATTCTTCTAATTCTAATTTTTTATTATTTTTATATCTCCCATCAGCCGGTTTTTCAGCGTCTTTTGGTATAGCCCATGCCCAACCAAGTTTTACAGCCCCTTTAATTTTACCTTGGCTACATAAGACCTGCACCCTTCGTTCTGATATCTCCCACTTTTCTGATGCTTGTTTTGCTGTGATATAATCCATTCAATCAACCTCACAGTTTTTATTTTCACAATATTAATTATAATCGGAGAAACGAACAATATCAATTTAAAAATGTTTGTAACTCTCTTTCAAGTGATACCCATGTAGCTGGCAATTCTTCTATGCCATTATTTATTTTAAACAACTTAATATCTGACATATTATCCCTTCTATCTCTAAAAATTTTTTCTATATCCTAAATTATATCATACCCATATATTTCCTCAATAGAAGGTTGTCGTTTTTCTTTTCCTTAATAAACCAATACCTAAACCCTCATACCTTCCCTCAAATCCCCGTTTTATTTCTATCTCCCAATATATATTTGCGAAAAAGTGCACCCCCGGGGGTTCAAATCCCCTCAAAACCTTAGTCTACGGAAACATAAAACACACATGAAAAAAAGGGGCAAATTGCCCCAAGCCTTTGATTTCAAGCTATTTCTTCTCTATCTTCACAACACACTCCACGTGGCTAGTGTGTGGAAACATATCTACAGGCTGAACTTCCTTAACTTCATAACCCTTTTCTGTTAATATTTTTAAATCTCTAGCCAAAGTGCTTGGATCGCAAGAAACATAAACTATTCTTTCTGGTTTTGCTTCCCCAATTGCATCTAATAATTTTATATCACATCCCTTTCTCGGTGGATCTACTACTATTACTTCTGGTTTTATTCCCTCATTTATTAAGTTTGGAATTACTTCTTCAGATTTACCCACAAAGAACTCTGCATTATCCACAGAATTACTGTTAGCATTTTTTCTTGCATTGTGAATAGCTTCTTCTATTATTTCTACGCCATAAACTTTTTTTGCTTTTTGAGATAAAAATAATGTTATTGTACCTGTTCCACAGTAGGCATCAAATACTGTTTCTTCTCCAGTTAATCCTGCGTATTCTAAAGCCTTTCTATATAAAACTTCTGTTTGTTTAGGATTAACTTGAAAAAAGGATAATGGTGATATATTAAATTTAAATTCTCCAATGTAATCAGTTATTGTATCTTCTCCATATAAGCTAATACACTTTTGTCCTAATATTACATTAGTTTCTGCCTTGTTTATATTTAAAACTATACTCTTTAAGCCATCTATGTTTTCTTTTAAATTTTCTATTAACTCAGTAATATATGGAACTTTTTCATCTGTAGAAACTAAAACTACCATGACTTCATTCGTTTTAAACCCTCTACGAATCATAATATGTCTTATAAGTCCCTTTTTATTAAATATTCCATCTATGCTGGCAGGAGCTAGATTATATTTTTCCATCCATTCTCTAACTATCTTTGTAACTATATCTGCAACTTTATCTTGTATTAGACAGCTATCTAAATCTATTATATTATGACTTCTAGGAGCATAAAAACCTATTGATAGTTTCCCTTTTACAATACCTACTGGAAGCTGAACTTTATTTCTATATCTTTCAGGACGAGCCATTCCAAGAGGGAACTTAACTAAGTTTTCATCTAAGCCTCCAATTTTAGATATACAATCTTTAACTCTTTCATGCTTATATTCCAATTGCTTATTATAATTCATATGTTGAACAGAACATCCGCCACATCTCTTATAATATTGGCATTTTGGCTCCACTCTATCTTCTGACACTTCTATAACTTCAATTAATTTTCCATAAGCAAAATTCTTTTTAACCTTTACTATCAATGCTCTTACTTTTTCTCCCTCGATAGCACCTTCTATAAATATTGGATATCCGTTTATTTTAGCTATACCTTCTCCTTCATATCCCGTTCCAACTATATCTAATATGTATTCTTTATTTTTTTCGACCAAGCTTATCACCTCAAACAGTTTTATATATAATATTATCATTTATAATAATAAAATACAAAAAAAAAATGGCACCATGCGATGCCGTATTCAGAATTAGTTGCCATTTAATTCCTATTTTTTATTATAACTATTTTCTAAGATATTATACATTATACTTTAATTTATATAAATATAAATATTAATTTTTTGTAAACTTTCTTATTTTTTATATATTTTATATATATTTTTAACTATATTTATACTATATTTATACTATATTTATACCAATATCTTTTTCATTTAAAAATCATTTTCATTAACTTCTTTTCTCGTTATATTACGCCTGAAATTTCTTCCATTTTTTAGAGTTAAATGAATTCCCTCTTTATTGTTTTAGCTCCTTATATTTGTTATAATTTTTTTATGTAATAGGAGGTATAATTGCAATGAAGAAAACTGAACATAGACCTACTGAAAGAGTTCTTGATATATTAGAATTATTATCTTCACATCCTGAGGGGCTAACCCTTACTGAAATTTCTGATAAGATTAAATCTCCTATAAGTACTATTTATCCTATAGTTCATACAATGTCTGAAAGAAAATTCTTATATTCAGATAAAAACACTTCAAGATATAGCATAGGTATATCCTCCTATGGTGTTGGTATTTCTTATGCTAATAACACAAATGTATTTAAGTTTATAAAGATGCAAATGCAGTACATTGTAAATCAAGCTAAGGAAATATGTCAATTAGGAGTTTTAGATAAAAATGAAGTTTTTTATATTGCAAAAGTAGAATCAGATGAACCTATTAGGCTTGTTTCTTCTATAGGAAAAAAATTTCCCGCATATTGTACAGCAATGGGTAAATCTTTATTATGTAATAAGGATTTAGCTGCATTAAAAGTGCTATATCCTGAAGGGCTAAAAGCATATACAGAAAATACAGTAACAAGTTTTGATGAATTATATAAACAAACTTCAAAAATAAAAGTTGATGGATTTGCCTCAGAATTTGGTGAACTTAACGATTATAAACATTGTGTAGCTGTTCCTTTATTTAATGACGAAAAGGTTATCGCAGCACTTAGTGTAAGCATTCCTGCTTTTAGAGCTAACTCTGAAAAAATTGAATTAACAAAAAAATTACTGTTAGAGGTACGTTCAGAAATAGAAAAATACTTTGCTGAGAATCATGTAAATACGGACATGTTGCTTTATGGTGATTATTAAAAAATAAACCTGGCTATAATGCATAGTCAGGTTTATTTTTTAATAATCATATTGTTTTTTATAACTTCTAATTTTCTACAAATATCTACCAAGTAACAAGAATATTTAAATATTAATTTTAAATTAAATTCAAAAAAATATTGTTATTTTTTTCACACCGATATATAATAGAAATGTGCAAGAAAAAAGTACATTATATAACATATTTTAGGGGGAATTTTAGATGAAAACAAAAAAACTTTTAGTTGCATTATCATTAGCACTAGCAACAACTGCATTTGTAGCTTGCGGACAAGCTGATAATAAAAATCAAGCTGAAGATACAACAAAAACAGAAGAAAAAGAAACAAACGATGTAGTAACTACTGCTTCAATAGTAAATGATAATGAAGCTTTTGAAAAAGCTATAAGCAAAGATGGAACTTGGATAATAGCAACATTAGGAGATTTAACTTTTGATAAAGAACTAGTTGTAGATGGCGATTTCAAAAATGGTAAAAAAGATGAAAAAACTGGTGAAGAACTTTTCCAACGTAAAATAGCTCTTTACACTCAAGATGAAGATAAAAAAGTAACAGCTAAGTTTACTTTAACAGCTCCAAAATTAACATTCAATAGTATAAACGGAAGTCTTCAACATGGAACTTTCAAGGGAGATCTTTACATTGCAGGTAAAAACTTCTCTTTAGTAAATCAAACAATTGAAGGAAATGTTTACTTCTTAAATCAAGAAGCTATGGATACATTCAAAATCGCTGATAAAGATGGAGATACTCCTTCAAAAATAACTGGAGTTCAAGAATTAAAAGCTGAATAATTATAACACAGCGTTACAATACAGCAGATAGATTTAATCTATCTGCTGTTCTTTTTGACTTATATAAAATATATCAAGTATTCTCAATTTAATTATGTTAAAATATTATATGATTACTTGTTTTATGCAGAAGAAAGAAAGTGGTGACTTTTTATGCAATATAAATTTGAAATATCTAAAAAAGATTTTAGCGACTTTTCAAGCGGACGTGTTTTATATAATGGCCTAAATACAACAGCTTTTCCTGTTCGCTTAACAAGCGAGATTATTCAACGAGCCTTCCATATTCTTAAAGCTAAAGGAGCAAATGGACCATATAAAATATATGATCCTTGCTGTGGGGGAGGATTTATACTTACAACTATCGGCTTTTTATATAATAATTTAATTTCTGAAATAATAGCTACTGATTATGATATTAAGGTATTGGAAATTGCCAAAAAAAATCTTTCATTACTTTCAAAAGAAGGGCTAAATAAAAGAAGTAAAGAAATTCAAGGATATATTGAAGCCTTTGGAAAGGATTCTCACTTGCAAGCATTAGAAAGTATAGCTAATTTAGAAAGCTTAATAAAAAAAGAGGATATTAAAATTAAATGTATGCAAAGAGATATTACTGATATGAAAGCTTTTCCTATTGAAAAAGTTAATATTATTATTACTGATATTCCTTATGGAAATATCGTTGATTGGAATACTAATAGTGAAAATCCTATTCAGAAGCTATTTGAAAATAGCTATAAAGCTCTTGATAAAAATCACTCTCTCATGGTAGTAATAGCTGATAAGAAAACAAAGCTTGAACATAAATTATTTAAGCGAATAGAATATTTTAAACTTGGTAAAAGACAAATTGCTTTTTTCGAACCAATTTATAATTGTGATTAACAAATATTATATTAAATAAAAAAATAGAGCTTTGATAATTAATAATATCAAGCTCTATTTTTATTTGATAACTAAACTACTTCTATTCCTACTACTTTATAGCCGTAATCATCAATTATAGCTTTTATGTCTTCATCAGAAACATTACTATTTGTTAAATCAACAGTAGCTGACTTTGTATCTAAACTTACATCTAAAACTTCTGCCTTTATTTCTTCTAAAGCTTCTCTAACATGTGCAACACAATGTCCACAGCTCATTCCTTCAATTAATATCTTCTTTTTCATAATAAATTCCTCCTAATTAACATTTTTATATTTTTTACATGTTTTTTAATTAATAGCATTTAAAAAGTATTTCGCAATCTTTTACTTAAGCTTTCGGCTTAAATCTCTTTAATCTTAATGCATTAGTTACTACTGATACTGAGCTTAAACTCATAGCTGCTCCTGCTATCATAGGATTTAATAGTGGTCCTCCAAATATATGAAGTAATCCCATTGCAACTGGTATTCCAATAGTATTATATCCAAAAGCCCAGAATAAATTTTGTTTTATATTTCTTATAGTACTTTTACTTAACTCTACAGCTGTTGGCACATCCATTAAATCACTTCTCATAAGAACTATATCTGCGGATTCCATAGCAACGTCTGTTCCAGAACCTATTGCTATCCCTATATCTGCTTGGGCTAATGCCGGAGCATCATTAATACCATCACCAACCATAGCAACCTTCTCGCCTTCAACTTGTAGTTTTTTAACCTCATTAGCCTTATCTTCTGGTAAAACTTCTGCAAGAATTCTATCTATTCCAACCTGCTTAGCTATTGCTTCTGCTGTTTTCTTATTATCTCCAGTAATCATTGCAACTTCAATTCCCATAGCATGAAGTCTTTCTATTGCCCTTTTACTATTTTCCTTAACTGTATCAGCTACGGCAATAATTCCTGCTATTTTATTATCTATAGATATATACATTGGTGTCTTACCTTCTTCAGCTAATCTATTAGAAACTTCTTCTAAATTTTCTAAGGAAATTTTATTTTCATTCATTAATTTTCTATTTCCTATAAATATAGACTTTTCATCTATATTAACTTCTATACCAAGACCAGGAATTGCTTTAAAGAAGTTAACCTTCCTAAACTCTAGTCCTTTTTCCTCTGCAGCCTTTACAATAGCTTCTGCCAAAGGATGTTCTGAACCCTTTTCTGCTGAGGCTGCTAATTGTAATAAGTCATTTTCATGTAAGCCATTAGAAACAATTATATCTGTTACTTTTGGTTTTCCTTCTGTAATAGTGCCTGTTTTATCGAATACAATAGTTTGAATTTTATGAGCAGTCTCTAATGCCTCTCCACTCTTTATTAACACTCCATATTCTGCCCCCTTACCTGTACCAACCATAATCGCTGTTGGAGTAGCAAGGCCTAAAGCACATGGACAAGCTATTACTAAGACTGCTATAAATATTGTTAAAGAAAATACTCCTGATTCCTTGCCTATAAAATACCATCCTAATCCAGAAATAACTGCTAATACAATTACTATTGGAACAAAATATCCTGAAATAATATCGGCTAATTTTGCAATTGGTGCTTTTGAACCTTGAGCCTCTTCTACTAATTTAATTATTTGGGAAAGGGCTGTATCTTTTCCTACCTTAGTAGCTCTGTATTTAATAGTACCATTTTTATTTATACTTGCACCTATTATTTTATCTCCAACGTTCTTTTCTACAGGAATACTTTCTCCTGTTAACATTGATTCATCTACAGAAGTAATTCCCTCAACAACTTCTCCATCAACTGGCATCTTTTCACCAGGTTTAACTACTATTATATCTCCTACTTCTACTTCATCAATAGAAATTTCTTCTTCCTTTCCATTCCTTATAACTAAAGCTGTCTTAGGAGCAAGGCCCATTAATTTCTTAATAGCTTCAGAACTTTTTCCTTTAGAAACTGCCTCTAAATATTTACCTAGAGTTATTAAAGTAATAATAGTTGCTGCTGATTCAAAGTATAAATCCATTGCATATTCATGATGTCCTGTGAAAATCTTATAAGTTGCAAATATTCCATAAAGCACTGCAGCTGATGTTCCTATTGCAATAAGAGAATCCATATTAGGACTTCCTTTAAATAAGGTTTTAAATCCAATCTTATAATATTTATTTCCTGCAATTACTACTGGTATAGTTAAAATTAACTGAACAAATGCAAAGGCTTCAGGATTCATATGGGGATCTAAGAACATTGGAAGAGGTGCCCCTAACATATGTCCCATTGATATATAAAGTAATGGAACTGTAAATATAGCAGCTGCTATAAACTTTTTCCATAAAACACTAATTTCTTTTTCTTTTTTCTCCTTATCTGTATCTACTGAAACAACTTCTTCAACCGCCTTATATCCTGCTTTTTCGATGGCCTTTTTTATTTCTGAAAGTCTTAACTTATCTGCTTCATAACTTATTGTTAATTTTTCTGTTGCTAAATTCACATTTGATTCCACTACACCATCTAGTTTCCTTGTTACTCTTTCTACTGCTTTTGCACAAGCTGCACAAGTCATTCCTTCTATCTTAATTGTCTTGCTAACAGTATTATCAATAGCTTTATATCCTGCTTTCTCAATAGCATTCTTAATATCTTGAAGCTTAAGCTTTTCCTCATCAAAATCTATATTTAACTTTTCTGTAGCAAGATTAACATTTGATTCTATTACTCCATCTAGCTTTCTTGTTACTCTCTCTACTGCTTTTGCACAAGCTGCACAGGTCATTCCTTCTATCTTTAATGACTTTTTTGCCATTTACATACCTCCTTAGATAATGCCTATTTCCCAATTACCTTTGATAAAAGATTCATAATTTCCTCTATCTTTTCTGGTCCTTTATTATTTTCAACGGCTTCTATAACACAATGATTCATATGCTGTTTTAAAATAAGCAGATTTGCCTTCTTTAAAAGAGATTGGGCAGCAATAATTTGATTAGATACATCTACACAATATCTTTCATCCTCAATCATCTTAATAGCTGCTTCTACTTGCCCCTTAGCTATTTTTAATGTTTTTAAAGCCTGTTTTTTCTCATTATTCATAGCATTACTCCTTTCACCCTATCCCCCCCGGTAGGGGTATATTTATATAGTATTCTTATCTTTATATTTTGTCAATGCCCTTTAAATTATTTTTTGTATTTAAAATGCATATTAATAAAATATACCCTATAGATTAGATATATAAAGATCTATTCTATAGGGTATAGGTTTATATATAAATTATGAATGGGGTTCTATTTATTATTTGTCCATTTTTCAAATTCCTCATCAGTAGCTAATACATAATGAGAACCACTTACATGCTTATTTAAGCCTTTTGAATAGTCTATTCCACTTGTTTCGTAATCATAAGTTTCAGATATTCTTGTTTTTTCAACTGCTGGATTAGGATGAGGAATAGCAGATAACAATGATTTAGTATACGGATGAATAGGATTTGAGAAAATTTCCTCAGTAGTTCCTGTTTCAAGTAAATATCCTAAATGTAATACTCCTATTCTATTTGAAATATATTTAACCATTGACAAATCGTGTGCAATAAATAAAAATGCAGTGTTAGTCTCTTTTTGAATATCCTTCATTAAGTTTACAACTTGAGCTTGAATAGATACATCTAAGGCACTTATTGCTTCATCCGCTATAATTAGTTTAGGATTCATTACAAGAGCTCTTGCTATTCCTATACGTTGTCTTTGACCACCTGAAAATTGATGTGGAAATCTATTTGCATGTTCTTTTGATAGACCAACCTTCTCTAGTATTTTATATACTTTTTCTTCACGTTCTTCCTTACTATTATATAAGCGGTGAATATCTAATCCTTGTGCAACAATGTCTAATACTTTTCTACGAGGATTTAAACATGCCATAGGATCTTGAAAAATCATTTGCATATTAGTTCTTAAATGTTTATCTTGTTCCTTAGTTAACTTACCAGATATATCTATCCCATCAAATTTTATTTCTCCATCAGTAGGATCATATAGACGAATAATTGAACGTCCTATTGTAGATTTCCCACTTCCTGATTCACCAACTAAACCATAAGTCTCTCCTGGATAAATTTCGAAGGAAACACCATTTACAGCCTTCACTGTAAACTTTCTGCTTACCTTAAAATGTTGCTTTAAATTTTTCACTTCTAATAAAGGTTGCTTATTATGCATTTAAATACGCCTCCTTCTTCATTCTCTCTATTCTATCACGTAGCTCCTTAGGCATTTCAACTTTTGGCGCCTTTTCATGTAATAGCCATGTTGCAGCATAATGAGTATCTGTAATTTTGAACATAGGAGGCTCTAATCTGAAATCAATATTTAAGGCATATTTATTTCTTGGAGCAAAAGCATCTCCTTCTACCTTGTTTAGTAGATTTGCTGGGGTTCCTGGTATTGTATAAAGTCTATCATCATTAGTATTAATATCAGGCATTGCAGATAATAAGCCCCAAGTATATGGGTGTCTAGGATCATAGAATATCTCATCTACTTTTCCCTTTTCAATTATCTTTCCTGCATACATTACTGCTACATAATCTGCAACCTTTGCTACAACCCCAAGATCATGAGTAATATATATAACTGAAATATTTAATTTCTTTTGAATATCTTTTATTAGCTCTAGAATCTTTGCTTGTATAGTTACATCCAAAGCAGTTGTTGGCTCATCACAAATTAATAAGTCAGGATTACAAGCAAGAGCAATAGCTATAACAACTCTTTGTCTCATTCCACCTGAAAGTTGATGAGGATAGCTTTTCATTCTCTTTTCCGGATTTGTAATACCAACAAGATCTAATAGTTCAATGGCTCTCTTTCGCGCTTCTTCTTTAGGTGTCTTATAATGCCATATCATACCTTCCATTATTTGAGCACCTATTGTCATTGTTGGGTTTAAAGATGTCATAGGATCTTGGAAAATCATTGCTATTCTCTTTCCATTAATCCTCTGTCTCATTTCCTTCTTTGAAAGCTTTAAAATATCAACTTGAACTTTTTCATTATCTCTATAATAGGTAAAATCAATACTTCCGGAATTAACCTTCCCATTATTACTTAATATTCCCATTGCAGCCTTCATGGTAACTGATTTCCCACTACCACTTTCACCTACTATTGCAAGGGTCTCTCCTCTATATAAATCTAAATTAACTCCCCTAATTGCATTCATCATACCTGCTGATGTCTCGAAGGATATAGATAAATCTTTTATTGATAATATTTTTTCTTTTTCCATCTATCCAAGCCTCCTATCTTTCTTTCATCTTTGGATCAAACGCATCACGTATACCATCAGCTAGTATATTGAAACTTAACATTAATATTGCAAGTACTATTACTGGCGGCAATATCATATATGGATGGGTTGTAAATGACTTAAAGGCATCACTTATTAATGAACCTAATGAAGCCATAGGAGCTGGAACTCCTAATCCAATAAATGCTAGGAAAGCTTCTGTAAATATAGCATTTGGTATTGAGAACATTGTATTAGTAATTATAGGTCCTAGTATATTAGGAAGAATTTCTTTAAAAATGATAAAGAAATCTTTTGCTCCTAATGTTCTAGAAGCCAAAACAAATTCTTGTTCCTTCAATTTAAGCATTTGAGCTCTAGCAATACGATTCATTCCTATCCATCCAGTAATCATAAGCGAAAAGGTAATTGTAATAAGTCCAGGCTTTAATACAATAATTAATAAAGTTACAATTACTAAGTTTGGAATACCATTTAATATTTCAGCAAAACGTTGCATTGCATTATCAACTGCTCCGCCAAAATATCCTGAAATAAGACCATAGCTTAAACCAAATATTATATCAATTAAAACTGCAACTACAGCAATATAAAGAGAAATTCTTGTTCCCATCCAAGTTCTTGTAAATATATCTCTTCCTAAAATATCTGTACCAAACCAATAATATACATCTTCTAATCCTGTTTTGCTTCCATCATTAGATACATATCTATTAACTTCAACCTCTCCTGAAGATGTATTCATAGTTTCACTACCATCAAATATTCCTAGCTTTTCTATTCCTGGAACTCTTGGTGCAAGATTTTGATGGGCAATAATTTGAGAATCATAACTATGCTCATTCATTCCAACACCAAATATTGCAAGTAAGGTAATTATTATAATAGATATTAACGCTATCATTGCCCCCTTATTTCTCTTTAAACGGGTTAGAACATCTTCCCAATAAGATTGACTAACATAAACCTTATCAACAGTACCAACATTTTCAGCACCAACTAGTTCAAAATCATCTTCTAAAAATTCTATTTTCTCATTAAATGTTGTATTACTCATGTTCATCCCCCTTTGCTAGTCTTATTCTAGGATCAATAACTCCATATAATATATCAACTAATAACATTATGCCTATATACATTGCACTATATATAAATGCTATTGCTACTATTACGTTATAATCATTTGATTGAATTGCAGTTACTAAAAGACTTCCTATTCCAGGAATTGAAAATATCTTTTCAATAACCAAACTTCCTGTCATTAAACCTACAATTAATGGTGCTAGCACTGTAATAATTGGAATTAAAGCATTTCTTAATGCATGTCTTGTTATTAATCTAATTCCATTTATTCCTTTACTTTCTGCAAGCTGCATATAATCCGAATCTAATACTTCTAACATTTCTGTTCTTGTAAAACGAGCAATTGTTGCTATTGTAAACATACATAAAGCTATTGTTGGAAGTACCGAGGATTTAAATGGTGCACCGCCATCATATAAAAGTGGAAATAAATTTACTTTAAATCCTAATGAATAAGATAGCCCTAATGCAAAAACGTATGAAGGCAAACTAACACCTAATACTGAAATTACTGTAGTCATTGTATCCCATATGGTATTATGCTTTAAAGCTGCTACTACACCTAAAATTAATCCTATTATTGTTCCTAATAAAACAGCTTGTCCCCCGATTCTTACTGATATTGGCAAACGCGTTTCTAACAAAGTAGATATAGGCGTATTTTTTGAAATTGTATAAGAAACTCCAAAATCTCCTGTAAGCATATTTTTTACATAATTAAAAAATCTCACAAATACCGGTTTATCTAATCCATACTTTTGATTTAATAAAGCAAGCTGCTCTACTGTTAACTTTTCATCATTAAATGGAGAGCCAGGCATATACTCAAGCATTAAAAATAGTATTAATAAAATAAGTAACAATGTTGTTATAGAAATTACTATTCTCTTTAGCAGATATTTTTTCATCTGCAATTCCTCCTTTAAAAAATTACAGTGGCAAGCTTTTACCACTGTAATATTTAATAATTATTATACTTCTTAGTTCTTAGTTACATTTTTAAAGATTCTTGTAACTCCTACTGAGTGGTGTTCTATTCCTGAAACGTTGCTCTTGATCATTACTGCATTACCCTTTTGATATATAGGTAATATAACAGCTTCATCCATAACCATTTTTTCTGCATCTTTTAATGCAGTCCATCTAGCTTCAGGATCTAATGATAATTCACCATTCTTTGCTGATTCGATTATTTTATCATATTCAGCATTTGACCATAATCCATAGTTGTTAGGACTATCTGTAGTCCACATATCTAAATATGTCATTGGATCTGCATAGTCTGGGCCCCAACGAGTTAATCCAAGTTCGTAATCTCCAGCTTGCATTCTTTCAACTCTATTTTTCTTAGGCATTACTTCTAATTCTATTGTAACTCCTGGTAAGTTTTCTTGAACTTGAGCTTGAATAAATTGAGCTACATTTTGAGCTGATTCTGTATCTTCTACAACCATTTTGTATGAAAAAGCTTCTTGTCCTAATTCTTTCTTAGCTTTTTCAAAGTATTCTTTAGCCTTTTCTTTGTCTGTAGAAAGATATGGTTCTATACCTTCTCTAAAATCTTTTCCATCAGGTCCTGTAGCAAGTAACTTTGGGACTGCAAAATCTGCTACTATTGAACCGTCTTTTAATATATTATTAACTATTGCTTCCTTATCAAAAGATAATGCAATTGCTTTACGTAAGTTTACATTTTCTAATCCCTTAACCTTTTGGTTTGGTGAAAGATACCATAAATAACCTGCTGCAACATTATTAAACTCTGGATCATTCTTAAATTGTTCTACTTGTTCTCCTGCAAGTGTTGCAACATCTAAATCACCATTTTGGTATGATAACATTGTTTGCTGAGCTTCTTTAATTACTTGGAATTGAATTCCATCTAGCTTAACACTTGCTGCATCCCAGTATTGATCATTCTTTACTAATTCTATTGTTGTTGCTGCTGGCTCATAAGATGCAACCTTAAATGGACCATTAGCTAAAATAGTATCAGGTGATGTTCCAAAATTATCTCCTGCCTGCTTAAAGAATTCTTCATTTACAGGGAAGAATGATGGGAATGTCATTAATGATTCAAAGAATGTAACTGGATGTGATAATTCAACTACCAACGTTTTATCATCTTCAGCTTTTACTCCTAATTCTTCTACTCCCTTTTCTCCTGCTAAAACAGCATCTGCATTTTTTAAGCCTGCAATGCTTACCATAAATGCATATTCACTAGCTGTCTTTGGATCAGCAAGACGCCTCCATGCAAAAACAAAGTCATTGGCAGTTACTGCTGTTCCATTTGACCACTTCGCATCCTTTAATTTAAATTTATAAGTTAATCCATCTTCACTTTTTTCAGCTGATTCTGCAATAGCTAAAATTGGATTACCATCTGCATCAACAGAATATAGACCTTCTGTAATTGCTGCAATAGCTTCGAAAGAAGTTCCATCTGTAGCAATTTGTGGATCCATCGATGCAACTTCAACGTCAAATTGTACTTTTAAAGTACCACCAGAAGTTTCTGAAGCTTCTGAGCCGCTACCATTGTTTCCGCTTGTTTTACTTCCCCCACCACAAGCTACTAAGCTAAATGTCAATGACATTGCTACTGCCAAAGACAATAGCTTTTTGATACTTTTCATATTAATAGCCCCCTTATTCATTAAAATTTTTAGAAAGAATTTAAATTTTTATTAATTTATAAAAATTTCTTAATTAATATTATATATTCAATTTTTCCTTTGTCAATATATAAATTTATCAATTTATTAATTATTATTATATTTTTTTAATACTAAATATGCAGTTTTATTAAAAATTTTAAAATTCGACTTTCTTAAAAAATGCATATATTTTTTCATTTTTATTAATTTTTATACGATTATTTATTAATTAAATCTATTGTAAATGTATTCAAGAGGATTTTTTTAACAATTCATTAATTTTTTCATTCTTTTATGTTTTTTTATTCAAAAATTTCTTAATTTTATTATTTAATTTTTATATATTTATTTTTGAGAAAATGTAAAAAAAGGTTATTACATAAAATTATTTATGTAATAACCTTTTATTGTATATAATTTATATTTTAATAAAACTCAACTAGTTTACTTCACTAACCTTTAATAGGTTTGTAGTTCCTACTTCTGCTAGAGGAACTCCTGCTACTATAATAACAGTATCTCCCTCTTTTACAAAGCCATTTTCTTTAGCAGTTTTAATTGATTCTTCCATCATTTGATCTGTTGATGTCATTTCATTTGAAACTACTGGATATACTCCAAATGATGCTGCTAAACTCTTAGCTACTCTTTCATATGGAGTTACAGCAACTATTGGGCAATCTGGTCTACATTGAGAAACTCTTCTTGCTGTTGATCCACTTTGAGTTGTTGTAATAATTGCAGCTGCCTTTAATTCATATGCAGCATTTGCAGCTGCTCTTGAAATAACACCAGCTGTTGCAGGTATATGAGACTTAGCTTTAGATGTAGCTATTTCATAACGTAATTGTTTTTCAGCTTCTTCTGCTATTCTAGCCATAGTTTGTACTGCTTCTACTGGCCAATCTCCATTTGCAGATTCTCCTGATAACATTATTGCATCTGTTCCATCATAAATTGCATTTGCTACGTCTGAAACTTCTGCTCTAGTTGGTCTTGGATTTCTTATCATAGAATCTAACATTTGAGTTGCTGTTATAACTGGTTTTCCTGCATCATTACACTTTTGAATTATCATTTTTTGTACAGCAGGCAGCTTTTCCATAGGAATTTCTACTCCTAAGTCTCCTCTTGCTACCATAATACCATCAGATGCTTGTAATATAGCATCTATATTATCTACACCTTCTTGATTTTCTATCTTAGAGAATATTTTTATATCTTCTCCACCATTTTCATTTAATACTTTTCTTATTGCTTCAACGTCTGCTGCTTTTCTTATAAATGAAGCTGCAATAAAGTTAACTCCAATTTCGCATCCAAATTTAAGGTCTGCTATATCTTTTTCTGTTAAAGCAGGTAGATTTATTGAAACTCCTGGAACATTTACTCCCTTATGAGTTCCTACAAATCCTGTATTTAGGACTTTACAGTTAATTTTGTTTCCATCAACTGATTTAACTTCTAATCCAACTAAACCATCATCTATTAAGATTGTATCTCCAGCCTTAACATCATTTGCTAATCCTGCATAAGTAACAGAACATTTAGTAGTATCTCCTACTACATCTTCTCCTGCATAAATTACAAAATCATCTCCAGCTTTTAATTCAACCTTTTTAGGTTCGAATTTTCCTGTTCTTATTTCTGGTCCTTTTGTATCTAACATTACAGCTATTTGCTTATTATACTTTTCAGATAATTCTTTAACTAATCTTATTCTTTTTCCATGTTCTTCATGGTCTCCATGGGAAAAGTTATGTCTAGATACATTCATTCCTGCTTCTATTATTTTAGATAATATTTCTGGGGTATCGCTAGCAGGTCCTATTGTACACACCATCTTCGTCTTTCTCATCTAATACACTCCTTCACTTTGGATATAAATTTATGCAATTAGTAATTTATTATAATAAAACTACAAAGCTATTTTTATGATGAAATTAATTGTGATAAATCAAATAATTCATCATCAAATTTTCTTTCCATTGCTAAAGCTTCGTCTATATCATCATCAATAATCTTATTGTCTCTTATACCAATTACTCTTGAAGTTTTTCCTTCTAAAAGAACTTCTACTGCTTTAGCTCCCATTCTTGAAGCTAAAATTCTATCAGTTGCAGTTGGACTTCCACCTCTTTGAATATGTCCTAATACTGTAGCTCTTGTTTCAATTCCAGTAACACCTTCAACATATTCAGCTAATTCTTGGGCTCCACCTACTCCTTCTGCAAGTAAGATTAAATTGTGCATTTTTCCATTTTGTTTACCTTCAAGAATAACTTTACATAATTCATCTCTTGAAAAACCTTTTTCTGGAGTTATTATGTATTCTGCTCCACCAGCAATACCTGCATATAAAGCTAAATCTCCACAATCTCTTCCCATTACTTCTAGTATAGAAACTCTTTCGTGAGAAGTAGATGTATCTCTTACCTTATCTATAGCATCTATTACTGTATTTAATGCTGTGTCAAATCCTATTGTGTAATCAGTATAAACTAAATCATTATCAATTGTTCCTGGTATACCTACAGTTTTTACTCCTAATTTTGATAAAAGCTTGGCTCCAGTAAAGGATCCATCTCCACCAATTACTACTAAAGCATCGATACCATAAGCTTTTAATATTTTTGCTGCTTTTTCTCTAACTTCTTCTTTTTTAAATTCAGGACATCTAGCAGTTCTTAAAATTGTACCACCTCTATGAATAATATCTGATACAGATGATCTATTCATAGGAATAAGTTCTCCGTTTATTAGACCTGCATATCCTCTTTGAACTCCCATAACTTGAATTCCTTTATGCAGTGCAGTTCTAACAACTGCTCTTATTGCTGCATTCATTCCTGGAGCATCTCCACCACTTGTTAAAATAGCTATTTTTTGCATGCCGTTTCCTCCTTAACACCATAGGGGCAAAGTTTGTCCCAACTTTTGTTTAATTAGTCTTTTATTATAAAAAAATAAATTATATAACTTACTGTTTTTAACTGAAAATTTCAACTATATTTACTACTAATCTATTTTACTTTGAAGTCAGCTTTTATGCAACTAAAATAATGCATAATTACGATTTTTATCGACTTTTTTTATAGTTTGCTATATTTATTATAACCTATTTTTTTATAATTTATAGAATATTTAATTATTTTTCTTAAACTTTCAGATAACTTTACAACTTTTTCATTGTAATCTTTTACCTTTTTTCAATTTTTAAAAAATTTTGTTAATATTTTCACTATTTTTACTTATAATTTATAATTTATCAATAACTCTATAAAACACAATAATTCAAGGCTGCTTTATAACTAACGCTACAAAACAGCCTTAATATTATTCTACCAGCTTTACATTTTCTTCTCCCATAAGTTCTTTAAGATAACTAATTGTATCTAAATCTGTATTTACCCAAATATCTCTTGGTACCCTGTATTGCTTTCTATCATTTGCAGTAAATATGTAAATTGCAGTATCCCCTTTATACTCTTCAGGAATTTCTCTGACTTCTTTAATAAAGGCCTTTGCTGAATTCATATCATCAACTCTTATATAGACCTTGGACGAATTTAATTTTTCTAAAGGTTCTATAGTCTCACATATAAGCTTAGGGGCTTCATCCTCTTTAATACTTATCCTTCCTTTTATAACAACCAAATTATCTTCCTTAATAAATTCTCTTACTTTATCTAAAGTTTTAGGAAATACTATTACTTCTATAGTTCCTGTTAAATCTTCTAACTGCAAGAAGGCCATCATGGTATTATTTCTTGTAATTTTCTGATTTACAGAAGTCAAAATGCCACCAAGAATAACCCTATCTTCATCATGAATTATATTATCTGGAACTTCCATATGTCCATAAGCTTCCTGAATTATCTCATGAGACTTAAATACCTTTCCTATATCTGTTGTGGTTTGAACCTTAAGACTATAAACATATTCATCTAGTGGATGTCCAGATAAATATAGTCCTGTCATTTCCTTTTCCATTGCTAAGAGGTTCTTTTTAGAAAACTCTTTTATATTAGGATAATTAATTTCCGGTGCTTCAATTATATCTTCTTCTAAAGCAAATAGACTTATTTGCCCATCTATATTACGTTTCTTTTCGCTTGAAACTCCATCCATTAACTTCTCATATACAGCCAATAGTCTTGATCTATATACCTTAAAACAATCCAAAGCCCCTGCCTTGATTAAGCTTTCTATAGCCCTCTTATTAACTGCAGATAAATCAATTTTATTTATAAAATCCATTAGGGATTCAAAAGTTCCTTTTTTATTTCTTGAATCAACTATAGATTCTACTACGCTATAACCAACATTTTTTATAGCTGCTAACCCAAATCTTATTTTATCTCCTTTAACAGTAAATTTTGAATAGCTCTCATTTATATCTGGAGGTAAAACTTCTATTCCTAAACTTTCAGCAAAATTTATATAATTAGCAACCTTTTCGCTTGCTCCCATAACAGAGTTTAACATAGCTGCTATTGTTTCTACTGGATAATACTTCATTAAATATGCAGTTTGATAGCCTACTACTGCATAAGCTGCTGCATGGGACTTATTAAAGGCATAACTTGCAAAGTCCATCATCTGATCAAAGATTTTATTCGCAACTTCTTCTGAAATTCCATTTCTTATACAACCAGGAACTTCTATAGTTCCATCTTCTTTTACAATACCATAAATAAAATTCTTTCTTTCCTCCTCCATAACTTTATGCTTTTTCTTAGACATAGCTCTTCTAACTAGGTCACTTCTTCCCATTGAATAACCTGCAAGTTTCATAACTATCTGCATAACTTGCTCTTGATATACTATAACCCCATAAGTAACATCTAAGATATCTTCAAGTTCTGGAGTAATATACTTAATCTTATTTGGATTTTTCTTACCTTCTATATAATTAGGAATTTCAGCCATAGGACCTGGTCTATATAGGGATATTCCCGCTATAATATCTTCTAAAGAATCCGGTTTAAGTTCCTTCATGAAGGCAGTCATTCCTGGCGATTCTAATTGAAAAACCCCAGCGGTTTTTCCTTCGCCAATCATTTTATAAACCTCTTGGTCATCAAAGTCTATTTTATCTAAATCTAGATCTATTCCTCTATTTTCTTTTACCATCTTTACTGCATCATTTATAACGGTTAATGTTCTTAAGCCAAGGAAATCCATCTTTAATAAACCCAATTCCTCTAAAGTTGTCATATCAAACTGGGCAACTATAGAATCTTCATTTTTTTGAAGGGGTACATATTCAACAAGAGGCTTTGATGCTATTACAACTCCAGCTGCATGGGTTGAAGAGTGCCTTGGAAGCCCCTCCAAAGACTTACTTACATCAATTAAAGCCTTTACTCTCTCTTCATTCTTATAAGCTTCTTTTAATTCTGGATTTATTTCTAAAGCTTTATCTATTGTCATATTAAGCATTGTTGGAATCATTTTAGCTATTCTATCAACTTCTGCGTAAGAATAGTTCATTGCTCTTCCTACATCTCTTATACAGGCTCTTGCAGCCATTGTTCCAAAGGTTATTATCTGCGAAACATTATCTATTCCATACTTTTCAACAACATAATCAATAACTTCCTGTCTTCTTTCGTAGCAAAAGTCTGAATCTATATCAGGCATACTTACTCTCTCTGGATTTAAGAATCTTTCGAATAGCAAATTGTATTTTATTGGATCTATCTTAGTTATTCCTAAAGTGTAGGCTACTATTGACCCTGCAGCAGATCCCCTGCCTGGTCCAGTTGGTATTCCATTTTCCCTTGCAAATCTGATAAAATCCCAAACTATTAAAAAATAGTCTACATATCCCATCTGCTTTATTATTGATAATTCATGCTCTAATCTCTCAATATATTCATAAGCCTTTTCATTATCTTTATAATGTTTCACAAACTTCTCAATATTTAATGGTTTGTTTAAAAACTCCTTAAAAACATCATATCTTTCTATCAAACCGGAATAACAAATATTTCTTAAATAATCATAGGGTTCTATGCCTTCTGGGACTGGAAATTTTGGAAGTTTTGAAACATGAAACTCATAATTAAAGTTACATTCTTCTGCTATCTTAGATGTGTTTTCTAAAGCCTCTGGCACAAAAGAAAAAATATTCCACATCTCCTCTGCAGATTTTAAGTAAAACTGATCTGAAGGATATCTTCTCCTGTTGGTATCATCTATTGTTTTTCCTGTTTGAATACACATTAGTACATCATGAGCTTCATAATCCTTTTGATATATATAATGCACATCATTAGTTGCAACTAAGGGAATTCCTGTTTCTTTTGATATTTTTATGTTCCAGTCTATAACCTTTTTCTGCTCTTCCATACCATGGTTTTGTATTTCTAAATAAAAACCTTCTTTAAAAATATCTTTGTATAAAAGAGCTGTTTCTTTAGCCTTTTCATAATTATCCTTAAGTATCCAGGATTGAACTTCCCCACCTAAACAAGCACTTAATGCTATTAAGCCCTTACTATGCTTTCTTAAAAACTCATGGTCAACCCTAGGCTTATAATAAAAACCTCTAATTGAAGCTTCTGATGTTATTTTCATAAGGTTTTTATATCCCTCATCATTTTTTACTAATAAAACTAAATGATGGGTACTGTTTTCCTTATCATTCACCTTGATATCCATAGACTTGGCTGCAACATATATTTCACATCCGATTATCGGCTTAATTCCTTGTGCAACAGCCTCTTTATAAAATGCAACACATCCATACATAACACCATGATCTGTTATAGCAATACTTTCCATCCCTAATTCCTTAGCCCTGCTTATTATATCCTTTACTTTTCCAGAGCCATCAAGCAAGCTATAACCAGTATGAAGATGCAGATGCGTAAATTTCTTATTCATATTACACCCCCGTTCCTTTCGGTTCTTACTTCACAATTCACAGTACACAATTTCGCTTTAAAATCTTAGGCCTTAGAAGTTTCAACCTTAACCGTCCACTGCACACTCCGAACTATAAACTGATTTAGTAGTTTCCTGATCTAATTTCTTCTGCTATTTTTTCTATCTTTCTTAATCTATGATTAACCCCTGATTTGCCAACTGGAGGGTCTAGCATTTCTCCCAGTTCCTTTAAAGACTCATCTGGATAATTTAATCTTAACTCTGCTATTTCTCTTAAATTTTTTGGAAGCCTTTGAAGCCCTATTTCCCTTTGAATTAATTTTATGCTTTCTACCTGTCTTACCGCAGCATTTACAGTTTTACTTAAATTTGCAGTTTCACAATTTACTAATCTATTTACATTATTTCTCATTTCCTTCATTATTCTTATATTTTCTAATTCTAACAATGAAGTATGAGCTCCTAAAATTCCTAATAAATTTGATATTTGCTCTCCTTCTTTTAAATAAACTATATAACTATTTTTTCTTTGTATTACTTTTGTATTTAATCCGAAGGAATTTATTAGATTTGATAAAGCTCTAGCATATTCTTCGCTATGGGTTACAAATTCTAAGTGATAGGTTTTTTCAGGATTACTAATACTTCCTCCACCTAAAAAAGCTCCTCTAATATAATATCTTTTAAGTTCATCTGTTTTTACCATTTCTTCATCTATTCTGTAATCTAAGGTTAATACTCCTTCAACTTCTCTTAATATTCCTGTCTCCCTTAAAAGATCTTTTACCCCCATGCTTTCATCTATAACAACCATATATATATTATTCTTTTTTAAGGAACTACTTTTCTTAACCATTAATTTTGAATGTATATTAAAATAATCTTTTAATAAACTAAAAATATGCCTTGCAGAAGCTGGATTTTCTGTAGTTATTCTAAAGGATAAACCTGAACCACTAAAGGTAATAGTTCCACTAACCTTCATTATTGCAGATATTTCTGCCAAGGCTTTTTCTTTTGTTAATTCTGAATATCTGCAAATTTCTCCCTTTACTTTTGATGAAAATGACATATTCCCATTCTCCTTATTACTATTATTATCATAATATTATATCATAAGTTAAACTAAAATTTTATATACAAATTCTAGCTATTATCTTATATTCGCTAACTTTTCTTCCCTTTATGATACTTTTATAAAATATTAATACATAAAAATAAAACTTCTATAAAAATAGAAGTTTTAACCTTATTGCTTTCCTTTATTTTTCTTTTCCTTTTCCTTAATCTTTTTAGAAACATACATATATTCTATAATCTTTTTCCTATCATATAAAAGCTTCTTTTCCATTATTGTATCTACAATAACTTCTCCTAATTTTTCTGAATCATGCTTTACATAACCCTTTTCTATTTTAGCCAGAGGTTCTTCTATTATCTCAACACCTAATTTTTTTATTTCTTTTTTATCTAATTCAACTAAAATTGAATTATCCAAAGCATATTTTTCTTTAATTTCTGTTGGTATATCCCCATTGTTGGCAATAACATAGTCAACAATATTACGTCCACCGTATTTTCTTAATACTTTTATATGGTCTGATGCCTTGAAACCGTCTGTTTCTCCAGGCTGTGTCATTATATTTGATATATATATTTTTATTGCATCACTTTTTCTTATGCTTTCAGCTATATTTTTTACTAATAAATTAGGAATAATACTTGTATATAAACTTCCTGGTCCTAAAACTATAGCATCTGCTTCTTCAATTGCTTTAATAGCATCATCTAAAGGCTTTGCATTTTGAGGTTCTATACTGATTTTCTTTATTCTTGAATTTTGCCTTAAAGCCTCCTCTGGTATTTGAGATTCTCCTTCTATCCTACTTCCATTTTCTAGTTCTGCAACTAACTTCATATCTTCTAAAGTTACAGGTAGAACTTTTCCTGTTACAGCTAAAACTGAACTCATTTTTTGAACTGCATGCTCAAAATTATCACTTATTCCATTCATAGCTGCCAAAAACAAGTTACCAAAGCTCTGATTTTTTAATTTTCCATCTTTAAATCTATATTGAAGAAGGTCTTCCATCAAAGGCTCTGTATCTGCTAAAGCTAAAATACAATTTCTTATATCTCCAGGGGGAAGCATTCCTAGATCCTCTCGTAAATCTCCAGATCCGCCCCCATCATCTCCTACTGTAACTATGGCAGTAATATTAGATGTATAGTATTTTAGCCCCCTTAGCATTGTAGAAAGTCCTGTTCCTCCTCCTACTGCTACTATTTTAGGTCCTTTTACCAGTAATCTCTTCTCATCAATAAGATTTTCTATTTTTCTACTATTTAAAGAAATATTTATTTGATTCTTATTGTTTATTCTAATTATTGATTTCGTTATTTCCATTACTGATATCGTAATAACGAGAATTCCTGTTATATTAAGAAATATATAAAACAATTTATAATAGTAATCATAAACCCTTCTTATTGCAAGTTCAGTAAAACCAAAGGCTATTAACAAAACCCCGAATATTCCAAAGAAAAACCATCTCTTTACCTTTATACCTGGTTTTAGCCAATCATAAAACTTCATAGTTTCCTTGCTCCTTGATGTACATCCTCTTTAATATCTCTATGTTCTATTGAAACATAATAGTTTTTATTCAATAATTTTTCATATATTGCGTTTGCTATAGCAACGGATCTATGTCTTCCACCAGTACAGCCTATTGATATTATTAATTGTCTCTTTCCTTCTTTCTTATAACAAGGAATTAAAAATTCAAGCATATCTTCAACCTTTTCTAAAAAGTTTTTTGTTTCTTCCTGCTCTAACACATATTCCTTTACTGGTTTATCATTTCCTGAATAAGGCTTAAGGGATGGTATATAAAATGGATTAGGTATAAATCTAACATCAAATACAAGATCTGAATCAACCGGTATTCCATGTTTAAAACCAAAGCTTAATATAGTTATTGAAAGATTTTTCTTTGGCTGTTTAGCATCTCCATAATATTTATTCATTTCTTCTCTTAAATCTTTAATTGCATATTTTGATGTATCTATTATTATATCTGCCCTATCTTTTACTTCTCTTAATTTTTTTCTTTCTTCATTAATTCCAGCTATAACTCTTCCTCTAAGTGCTAGGGGATGGCTTCTTCTAGTTTCTTTAAATCTTTTTACTAAAACCTCATCTGAAGAATCTAAAAATAAAATTTCATACTTAAAGTCCTGTTCCTTTAGATAATTTAGGCTTTCAAATAAATCATCAAAGAAAATTCCGCCTCTTATATCTATTACTAAAGCAACTTTATTAATTTTTCCATCACTTTGTATGCATGCTTCTGCAAATTTAGGTATTAATTTAGGAGGTAGATTATCTACACAGAAATATCCCATATCTTCAAGGCTTCTTGTTGCTTCTGTCTTTCCTGCTCCCGATAAACCTGTAACTATTATAAATCTCATGATATTATGCCCCCTTGCTCATAGTCTTATATAGGTTAATTATATCACTGAAATTAATATAATAAAATCTATCTTTCAAATATATCTCCTAAGCTTCCTAAAATACTTCCTTGATCAACTTGCCTTCCTCCAGTTTGCGGAGCAGCAGAAATTACTCTAGAAGCCAGCTTGCTAAACGGTAAACTTTGAATCCATACATCTCCTGGACCAGTTAATGTTGCAAAAAACATTCCTTCACCGCCAAATAAAGTATTTTTTATACCTCCAACAAACTCTATATCGTAATTTACATTTTGCGTCATTGCAACTAAGCAGCCTGTATCTATTTTAATTTTTTCTCCTGGCATTAGGCTTCTTCTTACTATAGTACCTCCTGCATTAATAAAAGCCATACCATCTCCCTCTAATTTTTGAAGTATAAATCCTTCACCACCAAAAAGTCCTGCTCCCAATTTCTTTGTAAATACAACACCTATATTTACTCCCATAGCTGAACATAAAAATGCATCCTTTTGGCAGATTATTCTCCCACCATAGTTTCTTAAATCTATTGGTATTATCTTTCCTGGATATGGGGCTGCAAAAGCTACTTTTTGTTTTACGTAACCTGTATTAGTAAAGGCTGTCATAAATAAGCTTTCACCTGTAATTACTCTTTTAGCAGCTCCTTCTAAGATTCCCCAGAAGCCGCCACTTTTTCTACTTCCATCTCCAAAAACAGTATCCATTTTAATACTGTTATCCATCATCATCATTGCTCCTGCTTCTGCTATTACTGCTTCTCTAGGGTCTAGGGTAATTTCAACAAATTGCATTTCATTCCCTTTAATTTCATATTCAATTTCATGTGCTATCATTTTTCTATCTCCTTTGCATTTTAATTATTCTTAATTATTTTCATGATATCTTACCATATCAATAATCACTAGTAATCCAATTAAAAAAACAGTATATTCCTCATCAAATACTTCTAATGAATAAGAATCTGTAAAAATACTAATCTCCTTATCTATTCTACCTATTTCTCTATTTTCCTTTTCTATTATATAATGTCTTCCTAGAACATCTCTTGCTCTCATTTTTATATTTCCCATTTGACCAGTAATATTATATTCAGGAAACATAAATTCTTTCCTTATTTCAGCAATTTCCATCATATTGGAATCGTAAGCAATATATCTATGTGCTCCAATCCTTATCTGCTGTTTTAAAAATAATATTCTCCTATTGTTCAAATCATAAACGTATATATTTTTACCAATATCAAACTTATCAGCCTCTACTATAAATTCCTCTTTACCATGCTCATTTAATACATCAAACTTACTCCCAATTGAAAATAATCTTTGATTAATAGAAAACTTTCTCATTAACATTTCCCCTTTTTAATATTTTTTACAACCACTTTAAAAGATTTATATAAATCTTAAATATAGTATAATATACCACTTAATTAAAATCAATATTTTTATAGTAAAAATTTGAAATTTTATAAAAAGAAAAGCTATTACATAAAAATTTATGTAACAGCTCTATTTTCTAATTATTTATTATTAAATTTTTAACTAATAATATTTATATAATTCAACTATAATGAATTATTTTCTCATTTGTTAATTGCCAACTTTCAATTAATTTAGTCTTCTCCTAATATTCTAACTTCAGGATGAAGTTCTACACCAAACTTATCTTTTACTTCCTTCTGAATATGTTTTATTAGATCTATTATATCCTTAGCAGTAGCTCCACCCTTATTAATTACAAATCCTGAATGTTTTTCTGAAACTGCTGCGCCACCAATACTATATCCCTTTAATCCCGCGTCTTGTATAAGCTTTCCAGCATAATATCCTTCTGGCCTTTTAAAAGTGCTTCCAGCAGATGGATATTCTAAAGGCTGCTTTTCTTCCCTTCTTCTTGTTAGATCATCTACAGTTTCTTTTATTTTATCATACTCAGCTTTTTGTAATTTAAATCTTGCTGATAATACTACATAATTTTTTTTCATAACGATTGATGATCTATAACCTAGTTCTAATTCTTCTTTTGATAACACTACTACTTCATTCTTATCATTTATTACTTCTGCAGATTCTATAACATCAGCAATTTCTCCATTATAGGCTCCTGCATTCATAAAAACAGCTCCGCCTACTGTTCCAGGTATTCCACAAGAAAATTCAAGGCCTGTTAAAGAGTTTTTTAAAGCCTCATTAGAGATATCCTTAAGCATAGCTCCACATTCTGCTTCTAATATATCTCCATCTACTCTTATGTTTTTTAATTCATTTAACTTTATTACAACTCCTCTTATTCCGCCATCTTTAACCAATAAATTAGATCCGTTGCCAACTACATAGAAAGGTATGCTCTTTTCTCTACATATTTTTATGGTTTTTATAACTTGTTCTTTAGATTCTGGTATTAAAAGTATATCAGCTGGTCCACCTACTCTAAAATAAACATGGTTCTTCATTTCAGAATCAAGAATTACATTTTCTTTTTTATAAAATTCCTCAAATAAACTATTTAAATTTTTATATTGATTCATACCTAACTCCTTATAAAACGTAGTAATTGTCTTTACCTAGTATAAAATAAAAACATATAATAAACAACATTTTTATTTATATTATTCATATTATATTTACTTTCTTTTCCTTGTTACAGCTTTTCTTTAACAGTAAAATAGTCAATTATACTTTGCGCTGCCTTTTTATCTATACTAGGAGTTTCTAACAACTCCTCAAAGCTAGCATTTTTAATATTTTCAACGCTGCCAAATTTCATTAGTAAATTTCTTCTCCTCTTTTCTCCTATGTTTGGTATATCCTCTAAAACTGAATGTAAAGTCCTTTTATCTCTTAAGGTTCTATGATAAGTAATTGCAAATCTATGGACTTCATCTTGTATTCTTCTAATTAGCTGCATTAAATTTGAGTTTCTATTAATAATAAGTTCTTGATTATTATATATAATACCCCTAGTTTGATGCTTATCATCTTTTACTAAACCACACACAGGAATATTAATATTTAGTTTTTCTAATACTTCTAAAGCCACATTAACTTGGCCCTTTCCTCCATCCATCATTATAAGATCTGGAAAGAAAGAAAACTTTCCCGATGAAAAATTTAAATTTCTTTCTTTTATTTCTTCAATTTCCTTTAATCCATGAGTAAATCTTCTTTCTAAAATTTCCCTCATGCTATCATAATCATTAGCTCCCTTAACAGATTTTATTTTAAATCTTCTATAATCGCTATTTTTAGCTTTTCCTTCCTCAAATACTATCATAGAGCCGACTGAATCTACACCTTGAATATTAGATATATCATAAGATTCTATTCTAAATGGAATATCATCTAAATCTAATATATCTCTTAATTCTTCTAAAGCTATTTTATTAGTCATTTTATCTCTAAGTATCTTATCTTTAAACTTTTCTAAAGTAATTTTGGCATTGCTTTTTACCATTTCTAGCATTTCTTTCTTTTGACCCTTTTGAGGTATCTTTATTGTTACATTAGCTCCTCTTTTTATCTTTAAAAATTCTTCAAGCAATTCTATCTCTTCTATCTTTGGAACATAAATATATCTTGGTACCTTTGCTGTTCCGCCATAGAAAGAAGTAATAAACTCCTCTAGAATTTCTCCAATTTCTTCATTTACAGTATTCTCAAATATAAAATCTTCTCTTCCTAATATTTTTCCATCTCTGGAGAAGAAAATTTGAATACAGCTATCTTTTTCATCCTGATAGATATTAATAAAATCTTCGTCACCTTCCATTGTTTTAAATATCTTTTGTTTTTCTACAATATTTTCTATGGCAAATATTTTATCTCTTAACTTAGCTGCTTTTTCAAAATCTAAATTTCTTGATGCCTCTTCCATACTTTCCTTAAGATAATTTTTTATTTTTTTATCTTTACCATTAAGTATATCTATAATCTGATCAATCATTTTTCTATATTCTTCTTTTGATATATACCCTGCACATGGTGCTACACATTTTTTAATATGGTAATTTAAACATGGTCTAACCTTTGGACCATCTTCCTTAATTAATAATTTGCAATCCCTTACAGGAAATATTTTATATATTAATTTTATTGTTTCATAAACTGCAGTTCCATTTGTATATGGTCCAAAATATTTACCACCATCTTTAACATACCTTCTGGTTACAAATACTCTTGGGAAATCATCATTAGTTGTTATTTTTATGAAAGGATAAAATTTATCGTCTTTAAGTAAGATATTATACCTAGGACTGTATTTTTTTATTAAATTACCCTCTAAAATTAAAGCTTCCATTTCATTATCGGTTACTATATACTCAAATTCTGCTATATTCTTAACCATTGCCTTAACCTTTTCGGTATGATTTTTAGAATTTTGGAAATAACTTTTAACTCTATTTTTTAATATTTTAGCTTTACCTACATAAATAACTTCCCCAAGAGAATTTTTCATTAGATAAACACCAGGTTTCTCCGGTAAGTTCTTTAAATGATATTCAAAATCAAACATTACAATCCTCCATAAATCTTTTCCTTTGTATATAAATTTTAGCATTTTAATCTTAAGTAAACAAAAGGAATTTTATTGCAATTCACAATTCATAATGCACAACGTACAATTTTGGAAATAATTCAGCATAGCTGCATTATAAATATATTTTTAAACTGCTAAGCAGTTTATTCCTAAATTGTGAACTGTGCACTGTGAATTGTGAACTACAAAAGCTGCTTTTGTCTAGAACGGTGTTTCAAATTCTTCAAACCTTGGCCATTTTTTGTCTTCTTCTTCAACTTCTACTTCATGTTTACCTAAAAATTCCCATGGTATATTTAATGATGACCAATGGATTCCATCTCTTAAACTTAGAATATAAGGTTTTGTAACTTTATAATAAATTATAGCATTTTTTTTCCCTTTTATATAATATCCATGAGCACATCCCCTTGGAATATATACAATATTTCTGTTATTTTCATTTAACTCTATTACAGCATATTTCCCAAAAGTCTTTGAATTTTTCCTTAGATCAACTATAACATCTTGGATCGAACCGCTTAAACATGTAACTAATTTATCATGTTCTTCTGGAGGTCTCTGAAAGTGCATTCCTCTTACTACGCCTGGCTTGGCAATTGCATAACACTCCTCTTTAAATTCTGTACTTAATCCATAAATATTAAACTGTGTATTATTAAAAATTTTTATAAAATCGCATTTATCTTCCATTAAAACCATAGGGGTTATTAAATAGCATCCTTCTACTTCTAATTCTTCAAATCTAAACATATATTATCCTACTCCTTAATCCTAATTTTTTTCTCTTGTATTTTTTAAAATAAATAATTTTACACTCTAATATATGAATTAGAAGCCTATAGAGTTAATATTAGCTTTCAATAATTACTTATAAAAAAAATAGAGATAAAAACCAAAAATTTTTATCTCTATCTATATTTTCTAAATTATCATTCTCCAAATATTGCTTGATGTACAACTTGTGAAGCTATTTCTGCAGCTGAACCTGCTCCACTTTCTCCATTTTCAACTATAACTGCAACTGCAATTTTAGGATCATCAACTGGTGCTATTGATATAAACCATCCATGGGGAATTGCTTCTACTCCGTTTTCCATATAATCTGCTGTTCCTGTTTTTCCACCTGCATTAGTTCCGTCAAAATACGGCCATCTATATATATTATTTGAAACTAAATAATTCATATATTCTTTAATAATAGCTGCTATATCTGCAGAAATTACATCACTTTTAAGTACTTTATTTTCTATTTCCTTTATAGTATTTCCATCTTTATCAACAACTTTATTAACCAATTTAGGCTGCATTAAAACTCCATTATTTGCAACAGTTGCTGCAACAATAGCCATTTGCATTGGAGTTACAGCTACACTTCCTTGTCCTATACCACTTTGAGCTATATTTCCTAATTCATATTCTTCTAATGTTGGAAAACTGCTCTGAGATATTGAAATTCCTACTCCAGGTATTCTTGCATTAAAGCCAAATCTCTCTGCTACTTCCCTTAATTTATCATTACCCATTTCCATAGCTAAAGTACCAAATACAACATTGCTTGATACCCTATAAGCATTTTTTAAATCTAAACTTCCATGAGCCTGCTTCATAAAATTGTTAAGTTCTGTTCCATCGTCAAATGTAATCTTACCTTGATCATCAAAAATTCTAGCTGTTACAGCTGGATCATTTTCAATGGCTGCAGCCAGGGTTACTGTTTTAAAAATTGAACCTGGCGGATATATTCCATACAAAGCCCTATTTAACAGCCTACTTTCAGTATCTTCACCACTATTTGCATCTTCCATTGCCCCTTCTAAATTAGTTGGATCATAGGTTGGTTTAGATACCATGGCAAGAATTTCACCAGTTTTAGGATTTAAAGCAACTACTGAACCTTTTCTATCTCCTAAAGCATCATAAGCAATTTTCTGGAGGTTATAGTCTAAAGTTGTGATTATACCATTTCCTATTTTTTCTTCATTTCTATTTTCTATAGCACTTTTTAAGTCAAAATCCTTTAGTAAACTTCTAAAACTATTTGTAAAACCATTATACTTTGAAAGTTCTTCATCAAATTCTTCTTCTAATCCTGTAATACCATATCTTTCATCGATATATCCTAAAGCATGAACATATAAATCTCCATAGGCGTAGTCTCTGCTTTGACTATATTCATCAATTCTTTTACTAGTTGCAATAGGATTTCCATCTCTATCATATATTGTTCCTCTTATTACTTCATTTCTCTTTGCCCAAAGCCTTCTATTTCCTGTATCCGCTGCTATATCAGGTCCCTTAAACACCTGAAAATACGCTATATATGATATTAATGCGATAAAACAAAAAAGAAATATTATCATTACATTCTTTACATTTTTAGCTAGAGAATTCATAGCTTCCTCCTTATTTAATTTTCCTCTGATACCTTTTGTAACATTCCTAGCGCAAAAAACATTGAAAGCATTGAACTTCCTCCATAACTTACAAGAGGTAAAGTTATACCTGTAAGTGGTATTACAGTAAATATTCCACCTACAATAACTAAAGTTTGACATGCAATCATTGTACTTAATCCAACCACTAATAATTGACTAAACTTGTCACTAGTAACAAAAGCTATTCTAATTCCTCGATAGAATAAAAGGAAATATATTATCATAATCCCTACTGCAAAGATTACTCCAAACTCTTCACATATTACTGCAAAAATAAAATCACTTTCACTTGCAAATATTAGGTCTGGATAACCATTGCCTAATCCAACTCCAAATAGTCCACCAGAAGCTATTGCATATAATCCCTGTACTATCTGATAGCCTTCATCACTTGCATATTTCCAAGGATCAAGCCATACCATAACTCTTCTTTTAACATGACTAAATACTCCATAGGCACCTATAGCTCCTACTACAGAAAGTCCAAGACAAGTAAACACATATTTTTTCTTAGAGGTTGCTATATAAAGCATAGTAACTGATATCCCAAAAAATATAAGTGTAGATCCTAAATCTGTTTGAAGAACCATACATACTAAAGAATACATTACAATTAGAGCTGGTATTATAAGCTGTTTAAAATCTTCTTTTATATTATTTTTACTTTCATAATCTTTTAAGGAAGAAGCTAAGTATAAAATCAAAGATATTTTACCAAATTCAGAAGGTTGAAAACCAAAGGGACCAAAATATACCCAGTTCATTGCTCCATTTGTTTCAACATTAAATATAAGACCATATAGTAATCCCATTGGCATAAAAATTAAAGTTATAATCATATATATATATTTATAATCTGCAAACTTACTCATATTAGGCAGTGCTACTGAAATAACTATATATGCAGCTATTCCTAATATTACCCATAACAATTGTTTAATTGCCATACTCTGATCTATTCTAAATAATACGGCAACCCCAACGACTGCTAATATACTTGAAAATATAAATAAAAATTTATCTCCATTTGGATAAAATCTTCTTATTAAATAATGAGAAAAACCTATTATGAGACAAAGTCCTAATCCTATAAATATTGCATTTTTGTTTAAAGGCTTTTCAAGTAGTGCTAAATTAGTAAATATTAAAATACATAATAAATAAATTAATTTAAGCACTCTTTTTTCTAATTTTAATTTATTCATATTTATACCCCTAATTCTTATCTGATCTAATTACTTTAAATATTGCACTACCTATTCTAAACTTATCGTTTGCTCTTAATTTAAAATAATCCTTTATTTTTACATCATTAACAAAAATACCATTAGTACTTTGTAAATCTCTAATAATTATTTCATTATTTTTTAATTTGATTTCAGCATGATTTCCTGATACATATTGATCACTAAGTCTTATTGTATTGCCTTCTTTTCTGCCAATGGTAATTACATCTCTTAATAATAAAATAGACCCCTCTTCTAAGTTTGAATTTTCTCCTACACTAACTACTTCTATTCCATAACTTCTTTTACTAGAACTTGGTCTTTTTCTACCGCCACTTTTTACATCTTTATACATTATCTTTAAAGCATAAAAGATAATAAAATAAAGAATGCCTATAAAAGCTATTCCAGAAATCAGTCTTATAATCTTTGAAAAATCCATTTTTTCACCTCAAATTAGTTATTATACTATCATTATATATTAAAATACTTAAATAAAAATAACAACTAGCTTAATCTTATAATTATCTTAGGATTTTCTTAAGATATTTACCTGTATAAGACTGTTCTACTTCAATAATTTCTTCTGGAGTTCCAGTTGCAACTATAGTTCCACCTTTATCTCCACCTTCTGGTCCTAAGTCTATTATATAATCTGCACATTTTATTATATCTAGATTATGCTCTATAACTACTACTGTATTTCCTGCATCTACTAATCTTTGAAGTATAGTGATCAACCTATTAACATCATCTATATGAAGACCTGTTGATGGTTCATCAAGAATATAAAGAGTTTTTCCTGTACCTCTCTTTGATAATTCAGTAGCTAATTTTATTCTTTGAGCCTCTCCACCTGATAATTGAGTTGATGGCTGACCTAATCTTATATATCCAAGACCTACATCATATAATGTTTCAAGTTTGCTTTTTATTCTTGGTATATTTTCAAAGAACTTTAATGCTTCTTCTACTGTCATATTTAAAACATCTGCAATATTTTTTCCCTTATATTTTACTTCTAAAGTTTCCCTATTATATCTTTTTCCATGACATACTTCACAAGGAACATATACATCTGCTAAAAATTGCATTTCTATTTTTATTATACCGTCCCCAGAACAAGCTTCACATCTTCCACCTTTAACATTAAAACTAAATCTGCCTTTGTTATATCCCCTCATTTTTGCTTCTGTTGTAGTAGCAAATAATTCCCTTATTATATCAAATACTCCTGTATAAGTAGCAGGATTTGATCTAGGAGTTCTTCCTATAGGACTTTGATCAATATCTATTATTTTATCTATATTTTCGTATCCCAATATTTCTTTATATTTTCCTACTGGATTTTTACTTTTGTTTACTATCCTATTTAAACCCTTATAAAGAATTTCATTTACTAAAGTACTCTTTCCTGAACCTGAAACACCAGTAACTGCTGTTAAAGTTCCTAATGGTATTGATACATTTATATTCTTTAAGTTATTTTCCTTTGCACCCTTAACTCTTATAAAATTACCACTTCCTTTTCTTCTTTCTTTTGGAACTTCAACTTTTTTCTTTCCAGTTAAGTATTGACCTGTTATTGATTCTTCACAGTTCATCACATCTTCTAAGATCCCTGCAACAACTACTTCTCCACCATGTTCTCCTGCTCTTGGTCCTATATCTACTATATAATCAGCTGCCTTAATTGTATCTTCATCATGTTCAACAACTATAACTGTATTTCCTATATCTCTTAGTTTCTTTAAAGTTGCAATAAGTTTATCATTATCTCTTTGATGAAGACCTATACTTGGTTCATCCAGTATATATAATACTCCCATTAAAGCTGATCCTATTTGTGTTGCAAGCCTTATTCTTTGAGCTTCCCCTCCTGATAAAGTACCAGAACTTCTTGCTAAATCAAGATAATCTAGTCCTACATCAACTAAAAATGTAAGTCTATTTTTAATTTCTCTTACTATCTGCTCACTAATTTTTTTGTCCTTCTCAGAAAATTCTATTGAATTTAAATAATCCAATTCTTCTTTAATTGAAAGAGTTGTAAATTCATAAATATTTTTATCACCTATTAAAACAGCTAACGCTTCTTGATTTAATCTTGCTCCTTTACATTTAGGACAAGTATTATTCCCCATAAACTGTTCAATATGTTCTTTCATTTCATTAGAATTTGTTTCTACATATCTTCTTTTTAGGGAATTTATTTCTCCATCATAAGCATAATTATATTGAGCTTCAACTCCATCCTTAACATATTTAACCTTTAATTTCTTACCATTAGTTCCATATAAAATTAAATCTAAAGCCTCTCTGCTTAATTCCTTAACAGGTTTTCTTAAATCTATATCATATTCATGACTTAATGCTTGCAAAATTGCATAAGTCCAAGAATCTTCTTTTAGTCTTCCTTCTCCCCAAGTTGCAATAGCACCTTCCATTATACTTAAATCTTTATTTGGAATTATTAAGTCTTCATCTATTTCCATTAATGAACCAAGACCATCACAATGATCACATTTCCCATAAGGAGCATTAAATGAAAATAATCTCGGTTCTATTTCATCTATACTCATGCCACATTCATGGCAGGCAAATTTTTCGCTAAAAATTATATCTTCTCCACCTATTATATTTATAACAACTATACCATCTGCAAGTTTTAAAGCCACTTCAACTGAATCTGTTAATCTTCCTTCTACTCCTTCTTTAATAATTATTCTGTCAACTACAACTTCTATATTATGTTTTTTATTCTTATCTAAATTAATTTCTTCCTCTGTTAAGTCATAGATAGAACCATCAACTCTTACTCTTACATAACCACTTCTCTTCATTTTATCTAAAACTTTCTCATGTTGCCCTTTTTTTCCTCTAACTACAGGAGCTAACACTTGAATTTTAGTTCTTTCTTCAAAAGTCATAACCTTATCTACAATTTGGTCTACAGTTTGTTGTTCAATTGGTATTTTACATTTAGGACAATATGGTTTACCAACCCTAGCATATAAAAGTCTTAAATAGTCATATATTTCTGTTATAGTCCCAACCGTAGATCTTGGATTTTTGCTAGTAGTTTTTTGAGCAATAGATATTGCAGGAGACAATCCTTCTATGTACTCTACATCCGGCTTATCCATTTGCCCAAGAAACTGCCTTGCATATGAAGATAATGACTCTACGTACCTTCTCTGTCCTTCAGCATATAAAGTATCAAAAGCTAAAGAAGACTTCCCTGATCCAGATAATCCTGTTAAAACAACTAATTTATCTCTTGGAATTTCAAGTGATATATTCTTTAAGTTATTTACTTTTGCTCCTTTTATTATTATTTTATCTTTCATAAAATAAATCCCTTCCCGTTCCTTATTTTTTATCTATATAAATCGAAAATTCGAACTAATGTTCCTTATTATATTCTAAATTTTATTATAATTATTGTCAAATAATATATCCTTGTCAATGCTTTTAATCATCTAATTTATTTTATTAAACTTAAAAGGAGAGCCTTTCTAATTGCTCTCCTAATTCTTTAATTTCTATGATATCCTCTTTTCCATATTTATATGCTTAACAGGTATAAAATCAGAAATGAATATTTTACCTATAGGTCTATATCCATTCTTGAGATAAAATTCCCTAACACTTAATCTAGTTTCAAGAATTATCTTCTTATAGCCTAATTCCTTAGCATAATTCTCCATAGCCCTTAAAATGGCAGTCCCTGTTCCTTTGCCCTGATTTTTTGAATTAACAGCTAAATATTTTATTCTAATTTTCTTATTATCACTATGACTTAATGTTCCAACTCCTAGGATGTCTTCTTCTTTAAATGCCCCAAAAATAACATCCTTATCTACTTCACTCCTTAAATCATCATCATAAATACTACGTCTCCAAGGTTTCCTAAGAACCTTATTCCTTAAAACTAAAGTTTTTTGGTAATCATCAGTACCATACCTGATAATTCTCACTTCCATGATTATAGCCCTCCTTAAATAAAAAATTGATATAAATCCCCAAATCAATTTTTATATTTTAAATTAAATTTTATCATATTAAACATTACTATTCAATTACGGAAAAATTTTCAAATAGATATATCTAGATATATAATTAAAAGGAGATTGATTTATTAGAATCAATCTCCTTTTAATTATTTAGCTTTTAAATCATTTATTATATCACGTAATTCTGCAGCTCTTTCAAACTGTAGATTTTTAGCTGCTTCCATCATTTCTTCTGTATATTTCTTAATTAATTTCTCCTTATCTTTAGTTGAAATTTCTATCTTATCATTTTTAATAACTTCATAAATAGATGGTTCTTCTGCGGTTTTTGTTGCTTCTATTACATCTCTAATATCTTTAACGATAGTTTTAGGTACTATATTATGTTCTTGATTATATTTAATTTGTTTCTTTCTTCTTCTTTCCGTTTCTTTTATAGCCTTATCCATTGACCTTGTTATTACATCTGCATACATTATAACTTTGCTTTCTGCATTTCTTGCTGCTCTACCAATTGTTTGTATAAGAGATGTTTCTGAACGTAAGAACCCTTCCTTATCTGCATCTAGAATTGCAACTAATGCAACTTCAGGAATATCTAACCCCTCTCTTAATAAGTTAATTCCAACTAAAACATCAAACTTTCCAAGTCTTAGATCTCTAATAATTTCCATTCTCTCTATAGTCTTTATATCTGAATGCATGTAGGTAGTTTTTATTCCCAAATCAGATAGATATTTTGTTAAATCTTCTGCCATTTTCTTTGTTAATGTAGTTATAAGAATTCTATAACCCTTATCTATTGTTTTTCTTATCTCTCCATATAAATCATCTATTTGTCCTTCAACAGGTCTGATTTCTATAATTGGATCTAGCAGGCCAGTAGGTCTTATTACTTGTTCAGCAACATTAGTTGAATGTTCTAATTCATATTCCCCTGGTGTAGCACTTACAAATACAACTTGATTTATCTTCTTTTCAAATTCTTCAAACTTTAAAGGCCTGTTATCATAGGCACAAGGAAGTCTAAAACCATATTCGACTAAAGTAGTCTTTCTTGATCTATCTCCAGCATACATTGCTCTTGCTTGAGGTAAAGTAACATGGCTCTCATCTATAAACATTAAATAATCATCAGGGAAATAATCTAATAAGGTTTGTGGCGGAGTTCCAGGAGCTCTTCCATCTAATATTCTGGAATAATTTTCTATACCACTGCAATACCCCATTTCCCTAATCATTTCAATATCATAATTAGTTCTCTGCCTTAATCTTTGTGCTTCTAATAGTTTTCCCTGGCTATTTAATTCCCTTAATCTATCTTCAAGTTCATCTTCTATTTGCCTTATAGCTCTCTCTAAAACTTCCTTTGAAGTAGCAAAATGAGATGCCGGTGAAATAGCCACATGATTTCTTTCACCTATTATATTTCCTGTTACAACATCAAATTCTCTAATTCTTTCAATTTCATCCCCAAAAAACTCTACTCTTATTCCTTTACTTGATGAGTATGATGGAATAATATCTAAAGAATCTCCTCTAACTCTAAAGGTACCTCTAGCAAACTCTATATCATTTCTCTCATATTGTATCTCTATTAATTTTTTAATTACATCATTTCTATCTTTTATCATTCCCGGTCTTAAGGAAAGAGTCAGCTTTTTATACTCTTCTGGATTACCTAATCCATATATGCAGGAAATAGATGCAACTATTATTACATCTCTCCTTTCCAATAAAGCTGATGTAGCTGAATGCCTTAACTTATCTATTTCATCATTAATAGATGCATCTTTTTCTATATAAGTATCTGTTTGCGGAACATAAGCTTCAGGTTGATAATAATCATAATAGGAAACAAAATACTCTACTATATTGTTAGGGAAAAACTCCTTAAATTCTGAACATAACTGAGCTGCTAAAGTTTTATTATGAGCTAAAACTAAGGTAGGTTTTTGAACTCTTTCAATAATATTAGCCATGGTATATGTTTTACCAGATCCAGTTACACCAAGCAAAGTTTGAGCCCTATCTCCTCTCTTTATTGATTTAACTATGCTTTCTATAGCCTGGGGTTGATCTCCCATGGGTTTAAAATTTGATACTATCTTAAACTCCGGCATATTTTCACCTCCATGTTTATAATGACTTTAAATATATTCTATACTTAATAATTTACATATTCAACATTATATATAATAGCTACTACATTCTACTCTTGTTCCTTCCTCTTATATAAATAAAAAAATAAAAATGATGTGTAATTAACTATAAAGATCAATTAAAAGTTATTATAAACTTAAACTTCTTACGCGACTATTAGTTAATAGAACATATCATTTTTATTTTTTTCTAGTTTATATACTATTTCTTTCTTTTCATTTCTTCTAATACTTTTTTAAAGTTATTTTCTTCTACTTTATACATTTTATTATCTTGTACCATTTTAGGCACTAATAATATTCCTAATCTATTTTTCTCTGGAATAATCCTTAAATCGACTATTTCCCCGGAAATTCTTTTTACTTTCATAGGTATTTCTCTTAATTCTTTTTTTATAACCTTTATAACATCAACTTCTGATAATGCTTTTTCATTATTTACTTCTATTATTCTGTCTCCTCTTCTTATTCCATCTCTATAAAAATAAGAATATGGAGATACCTCTAAGACTGAAACACCACTATCATCTGTATAATATATGTATTTACCCTGCTTTTCTAATTTCTCTTGTATTTTAAGCATAAGTTCATGTCCAATTGGAGCAAAAATTATAACTACAATTTGTCCAACAATTCCATAAACAGCAAGCTGAGAAACTATCGACAATATTAATCCATATATCAATATTCCAACTCCTGAATAAAGAGTTTTCTCTTTTTTCTTCATTGTAAAAGTTATTGAGTTATAACTTAAAACACCGTAAAAAGGAATTGCAGAAATTATTGTACTAGCCAAGATTAAAATAGTTTCTTTATGGTTTAGTATCGGCCACCAGTTTGGGGTTTCTATAGATGTAGTCATTGTACCTGATGGATCTCCTAAAAAAATTATAAATAAAGCAACTGGTAAAGGCCAAAATCTATTATATGCAAATCCACCTAATATTTTATTATCTTTATTTGTAAATACAGAAATTGCTCCTCTGCTGCCATCTGCCATAACTAAAAATCCTTCTATTATGTGCATTATACCAACAAAAGTCATTAAGCTTAATATATCAATATTTAAGTAAACTTCGGTATTTGTTATGTCTGCAAAAAACTTAGATAAAATACTTATTAATCCCAATATAGAACTTGAATAAGAAAAACACATATATTTTTTCTTAAAAAATAAGAGAACTATTGATACCAAGAATATAAATTCTATTCCTGAATTTTCATCGAACATAACACCTAATAAGCCGAGAATTACACTTGCAATAGCTCCTGCTATTATTCCTAATGATAACTGGGAAAGAGTAAGCTCTAGGGGAGAATTTATACTTTCCCCTAGAGTCAACTTTTGCATCATTGATACTTTTTTATTTCTAAAATAAAATATTACGCCTAAAACAACAAGAGTAATCATATGAACAGGCTCAATTATGGCATAAGCTACAGCCCTCAAAATATATAATATTAAATCCATCTGAGCCTCCTATTTCATCTTTTCTTTTAATACTTCTAATGCTTTTAAATATTGTGTATCTATACTTCTATCATATTCCATTTTTAAAACTTCTTCAGGTATAGAAACTTCTATATCTGGAGTTATTCCTATTTTGTGTATATTTTCTCCTTTTGGTGAATAGTATTTTGATGTTGTAACTTTTAATCCTACAGTTCCACCTTCAAATTCTATTAATTGTTGAACTATTCCTTTACCAAAACTCTTTTCTCCAACAGTAGTAGCCACACCATAATCTCTTAAAGCCCCTGTTACCACTTCTGAAGCTGAAGCACTACCTCCATCAATTAATACTACTAGAGGCATACCTATTGCATCTCCACCTATAGATTTTGATTCTACCTTATTATCATATTTATCAATTGTATAAGTGATAATCTTTCCTTTTTCTATAAATTGTGATGCAACTTCAACTGCCTCATTTAAAAATCCTCCAGGATTTCCTCTTAAATCAAGAATCATTCCCTTCATTCCGTCATTTTTTAATTCTACAATTTTATTTTTAAATTCATCTGCCACATCTTCATCAAAAGAGGTTATCTGAATATATCCTATATTATCTTCTACCATTTCGCCCTTTACAGCTTCTACCTTTATTACATCTCTTGTAATTACAATGTCAAATGTCTTATTTTTATTTCTTTCAACTGTTAAAGTTACTTTAGTACCTTGTTCTCCTCTTATCATTGCAACTGTGTTATCTAAAGTAGGATTTACTAATTCCTTACCATCTACTTTTATTATTACATCTCCTGACTGCAGGCCTGCAGCTTCTGCTGGTGAGCCTTCTAAAGGAGCAATTACTGTTACTTTATCGTCTTTAATTCCTAAATGAGCTCCTATACCAACAAATTCTCCTTCACTTTGTTCCATAAACTGCTTATATTCCTCGGCATTCATAAATACTGTATATGGATCATTAAGGGAATCAGTCATTCCTTTTATTGCAGCCTCTAATAGTTTGTCATCATCAATTTCTCCATCATATTTTGCTAATAATGCATTTCTAACTTGAAACAATAACTCATATTTCTGTACATCTTTTATATCGTTTAAATCACTTGCTACATCTTTACTAACATTTCCTATAGTTACTCCATTCATAGCAAGGATATTACCCAAATAAAATAAAGATATATTTGAAAATAAGAAGATAATTACTATTGAGCTAATAATTATTGGCTTTTTCAAACTGCGCTTTTTTACTTGATTATTTTTATCCTCCATAATATATACTTCCTTTCAAAAACATTATAAACATAAATATAATTATAAATTTGTCTTAAATATGTTTTAAGTGGAGAATTATCTCCACTTAATATTATATAATTTATTCTATCTTTTATTTCAGTTTTTTATACATCTAAGAATTTTCTTAAAGCAAAGGCACTTCCTACTGCACCAATAACAGATCCACCTAATATAAATCCTAATCCTAGAGGTCCAAATATAAAGCTTGGTGAAATTAAATTTGCAATAAATACACTAGAAACTATGTAATTATATACTGATCTATATGCAAAAAATAATAAAATTATTGATAATATTGAACCAATTAATCCAATAACTATACCTTCTATAATGAATGGCCATCTTATAAACCAATCTGTAGCACCGACATACTTCATTATTCCAATTTCTCTTCTTCTTGAAAATACAGTTATCTTTGTAGTATTAGTTATTAAGAAAATTGATACACCAATAAATACTACAAAAAGTACCATCCCAATTCCTCTTACAGCATTTACAAAGGAACCGATTTTCTCAATCATATCTCTTTGATTGGTGATATCATCTACTCCAGACATATCCTTAACAGCCTCTTCTATTGAATCTGCATATTCAGGAGCTTCTAATTTAACAATATATGAATTTGGTAAAGGATTTTTCTCTAAATCATATCCTTGTATTAATCCTGGATTATCTTTAAAACTTTCCTTAAAATTTAAGAAAGCTTCTTCCTTACTTTCATATATTACTTCCTCTACTCCTTCTTGTTCCGATAGCTTTATTTCTATTTCTCTCTGATCTACAAGCTTTATATCATCTTTTAAATATACCTTAATTTCTATCTTTGAAGCTACATCTTCTACTGCTCTAGCAAAATTTAATCCCAAAAGGGCAAATGTACCGAATATAAAAAATGTTATAAGTACAGTTATAATAGCAGCTATACTTAAGGTTCTATTTCTTTTTAGACTTTTAAAAGCATCTATAAAAAAATACTTGATTGAATTAATCTTCATTTTCGTACATCCCCCTTCTGCTATCTCTAGTTATATAGCCCTTTTCTATAGCTATAACTCTCTTTTTCATATGGTCAACTATTTCTTTAGCATGAGTTGCCATAACTATAGTAGTTCCGCCTCTATTTATATCTTCTAATAAATCCATTATTCCCTTTGCTGTTTCTGGATCTAAATTTCCTGTTGGTTCATCACAAATTAAAACTGAAGGATTATTTACAATCGCTCTTGCTAATGCAACTCTTTGTTGTTCTCCTCCAGATAGTTCATTAGGAAACATCTTATATTTATGTGATAATCCAACTAATGATAATACCATTGGAACTCTTTTTCTTATTTCTTTTGGGGATGCTTCTACAACTCTCATAGCAAAAGCTACATTTTCATACACATTTAAAGTTGGAATAAGTCTAAAATCTTGAAAAACCATACCAATCTTTCTTCTGTAATAAGGAATCTGCTTTCTAGTAATGCTAGAAAGTTTAGTCCCTGCTACATATACTTCTCCAACAGTTGGATCTACTTCCTTTATTAACATCTTTATAAAAGTTGACTTACCTGAACCAGATGGTCCAACTAAGAAAACAAATTCTCCGGAATCAATAGTTATATTAACGTCAGTTAAAGCCTTAACATTATTATCGTATAACTTTGATACGTTATCAAACTTAATCATTTTAAAACACCTCGCGCCTAGCTTATTAAATAATTTTAAGCCTATAGCGTTATTATAACATAATACAATGTTGTAAAAAAACAATTTTTCTTAATTTATAGACAATAATTGCTTTTTTAATACTTTTTTAATATTCTACAAATCCCTTTCCCAATGCTTCTGTGGAATCACTAACAGTTAAAAAAGCTTCTGGATTATTTTCTTTGATAAACTGTTTTAATGTAACAAACTGCTTAGAATTTAAAACTGAATATATTACTGCTGTGTCAGATTTTGTATATCCACCCTTTCCAGATAATATTGTACATCCTCTATCAATTTCATTATTAATAAAACTAACAATCAAATCTTCTTTCTTAGTTATTATGAACACCTGCTTAACTGGATTTATTCCAGCAATAAACTTATCTATTAAATTACCAATTATTACAGTACTTAATAAACCAAATAAGCCTTTTTCTACTCCAAAAGAATATATTGCTAAAATTGTAACCGTACAATCTGCAATTAATAATCCTTGTCCTATAGGTATGTGAAAAAATTTATTTATAAACTTTGCTATTATTGAAGTTCCCCCTGTTGAAGCATTTTGATTAAACACGATAGCTGTACCAAAAGCTACTACTGCCGAACCAAAGATACTAGCTAAAAGCAAATTGTCAGTAACCACTATAGGTGGAAATATATTCTCGCAAAGCCACATAAATGCAGATGTTAGCATTGCTGAATATATACTTTTTAGGCCGAAAGAACCTCCTATAAAAATAAATGATAATACAAATAGCACCAAATTACATATAAACATAAAAACACTAGGACTTACTGGAAAAATTGCATTAATAGCTAATGCTAATCCTGAAATCCCTCCTGATGCTATTCCATTAGGGAAGTGAAAATACTCTAGTCCAATAACAACAATAGCGACTCCTATCGTTGCTAAAAAATATTCTTTAAATGTTTTCATATTTTTTCATTTTCCTCCTATACTAAAGAAATTTATATTAACCTAGGTCTCCAAAACCTTCTCCCATAACCTCATGAACTTCTCCAACTGTTATAAAAGCTTGAGGATCTACTTTTGCAATATACTGCTTTAATCTTATAAATTCACTTCTTCCTAACACTGAATATATAACTCGAGTTTCCTCACCACTAAATGCTCCTATTCCCTTTAAATATGTGCATCCCCTATCTAATTCATTTAAAATAAACTTACATATTTTTTCATTTTCAGTGCTTATTATTACTACTTCCTTACACTTCTTAAATCCTTCTATTACCTTATCTATTAAAATCCCATTCATAACTACAGTTAATATTGCATATAAACCTTTATCTAAACCAAAAGTAACAGCACCTAGTAAAGTAATAATAAAATCAACAACCAATAATGATTTACCAACATCAATATTAAAATAATCATTTAATATTTTTGCAACTATATCTGTCCCACCTGTAGATGCATTAACATTAAAAATTATTCCCATTCCAAGAGCCGTAATAGCTGTTCCAAATATAGATGCTAACATAAGATCTCCTGTTACTGCAAAAGGCTTAAAGAATTGTTCAATAAATATCATAACTCCTGATAATAGCAAACTAGCTATTATTGTTTTAAGCCCAAAAGCTTTTCCAAGAAAAATAAAGCCTACAATAAATAAGATTATGTTCATTATAAAAACTAATGATCCTGTAGAAATAATTGGTAAATATTGAGTTATTACTACAGCTAATCCTGTTACTCCACCAGCAGCAATATCATTAGGAATAAAGAAATATTCTAGGGCTAAAGCAACCAATATAACACCAATAAAAATTAACAAGTATTCTTTTAATTTATCTTTCATTAATTTTTGTCCCCCTATTAGATTTTTTATTATTTTCCCACACTTTACAATTTATATCCTTCCATATAGCATATCCAAAAATATATTATATTTCTATTTATATACACTTTCAATAGAAAGAAAAAAGAGCTGTTTCTTGCTATTCAAAACAACTCTTTCTTCATAATTTGCATGGTAAAATAGCTATTAATATATAATTTATTTTTTTAAGGAGATAGCTTTTTTAACTTTTTCTACTATATTAGCTGATGTTAATCCATACTTTTCTAATAATTTATCTGGTGTTCCACTTTCTCCAAAAGTATCATTAACTCCAACTTTAAGTACAGGTACTGGATATTCTTCGCATAAAACTTCTGAAACAGCAGAACCTAAACCACCTATAACATTATGTTCCTCTGCAGTTACTATTGCTCCTGTTTCTTTAGCTGCTTTAATTAAAATATCCTTATCAATAGGCTTTAATGTGTGTATATTTATAACTCTTGCATTAATACCTTCTTTTTTAAGCTCTTCTTTTGCTTCAAGAGCAGCATCAACCATTATTCCTGTTGCAACTATTGTAACATCATTTCCTTCTGATAAAGTTACACCTTTTCCTATTTTAAATTCATAAGTATTTTCATCATTTATTATATTAACTGCAGCTCTTCCTAATCTAACATAGCAAGGGCCTTCATATTCAGCAATTGCTCTTATAGCTGCTGCTGCTTCAACTCCATCAGAAGGGCATATTACAGTCATATTTGGTATACTTCTCATTAATGCTAAGTCTTCAATAGCTTGATGAGAAGCTCCATCTTCTCCTACAGTTAATCCAGCATGAGTTGCACATATTTTTACATTTAATTTTGGATAACATATTGAATTTCTAATTTGTTCAAAAGCTCTTCCTGCTGCAAACATTGCAAAAGTACTTACAAAAGGAATCTTTCCACAAGTTGATAAACCAGCTGCAACAGCCATCATATTAGCTTCTGCTATTCCCATATTAAAAAATCTTTCTTCGCACACAGCTTTAAAATCTGCAGTTTTTGTAGATTTTGAAAGATCCGCATCTAAAACCACTATATTTTCATTAACACTTGCTAATGATGCTAATGCTCTACCATAAGCTTCTCTTGTTGCAATCTTTTTACTCATTATCTATTACCTCCGATTTCAGCTAACGCTTGCTCGCATTGTTCTTTGTTTGGCGCATTTCCATGCCATGCAGCTTCATTTTCCATAAAGGAAACCCCTTTTCCTTTTACAGTTTTACAAACTATCATTGTTGGTTTTCCCTTATAATTTTTAGCATTTTCTATTGCATCAATTATTTCTTCATAATTATGACCATCTATAGTTAAAACATTCCAACCAAAAGCTTCAAACTTTTTATCTATTGGTGAAGGATTCATAACTTTTGTTATATCTCCATCTATTTGTAATCCATTGAAATCTACGAAAGCAGTTAAATTATCTAATTTATAATGAGCTGCTGACATAGCTGCTTCCCAAACTTCTCCCTCTTCTAACTCTCCATCTCCTAAAATTGAATATACTCTATAATCTTTTTTATCAATTTTACCAGCTAAAGCCATTCCTACAGCTGCTGATATTCCTTGTCCTAATGATCCCGTAGACATATCTATTCCAGGTAATGACTTCATACTAGGATGTCCTTGTAACCTTGAATCAATTTTTCTTAATGTATTTAATTCTTTCGGATCAAAATATCCCTTTCTTGCTAAAACACTATATAAGGCTGGTGCCGCATGCCCCTTTGATAAAACAAATCTATCTCTATTCGGATCCTTTGGATTTTTTGGGTCAACATTCATTTCTTTAAAATACAACACAACAAGTATATCAGTTATAGATAAAGAACCACCAGGATGCCCTGAACGAGATTCTGTTAACATTGAAATAATATCTCCACGCACAGTTTTTGATATTTCTTTTAATTCCTCAATATTATTTGACATTTTTCATCCTCCTAAGATTTAAATTTACCTGTGAATAGGTTGCCCTATTTTGCTAAAACTATTTTATCATAGCCCTTTTCTTTTGTATATACTTAATATATATTCTTTTTCAATAAAACATATATTAATTCATCTTAAATGTTACTCTTTTAAACAAATTGTATATCATATTATCTTTTGTTCTTATAAACAAAAGAAACCCAAAAGGGTTTCTAAATTATTAAACATACACTTTATAAACTTTTAAGCTACTAAACTTCTTTTTCTAAGTTTAAACTAATTAGTAGGGCTTTATTAACTTTTTTCATATCACTATCTGTCATATGTCCTATTTTTTCTTTTAATCTTCTTTTATCTAAAGTTCTTATTTGTTCCAATAAGACAACTGAATCTTTGTTTAATCCATATTCTTCTGAAGAAATTTCTACATGTGTAGGCAATTTGGCTTTATTTATTTGTGATGTTATAGCTGAAACTATAACTGTTGGACTATATTTATTTCCGATATCATTTTGAATTATTATAACAGGTCTTATGCCACCCTGTTCTGATCCGACTACAGGGCTTAAATCAGCATAGAAAATATCCCCTCTTTTTACTACCATAGTGGTCATTAGAATATCACACTCCGCAAAGCCAGTTCTCATATTCCCTAATATCTGCAAGTTCACATTCAAAAGGAAGTTGTGAAAACTCCAAATTAATTTTAGTCATCTCTTTATAGCCTTCTTTCATCATCTCTAAAAAATCTATATCAATTTTATCATTCTCATACTTTATTATATTATTTTTTTCAAATTTATTTACACTTTTTATTTTAATATCCCTTTTTTTGAAATAAATTCTTTTATTAGACATAATTTGCCTCCATATAGAAATTCTATGTATACGTAAATTATATTGCAAATTATGTCGTATTGTCAAAATTAAAATGTTATTTTCTAAGTATTTCTAAGAATTTTTAATTTTAATATATAAATATTCTTAAAAAGTATATTTAACTTATGTATTTTACACATCTACTTCCTTATACTTACAAATATTTAAATATAAAACTGGTTAATTTTTAATAAAATAATTCCTTATCCATTTTTTTTAATTTTTGAAAATCTTTATATATTATTCTTACTTTGTCATTACCTTTTTTGTCATAGATAATCACTCCAATTGGAACTTCATTATTCTTATCTATAAAGATTCTAGCTTTATCCAAATGTTCATTTTTAAAAGGGATTTCACAAATTAACTCTATATATTCTGTATCTCCCCACTCTTCCTGTCCTTCTTTTATTTCTCCCTCTGCCATAGGTAAATTTAACATTTCATTCATGAAGGCCAAAGAATGAAAATTATCCATATTTTTATTAATTTCATATTCTTTCTTTGATATATTATCCCTTACTAAAATTTTATCGTCCTTATAAATCTTTATTCTGTCTTCTCCAAAATCAATTCTTCCGCCTATTTCGCTACAATAATATTGATTTGTTTCCTCTCTTTCTTCTCCTCTTGAATTTTTAATTATATATTCTACTTTTGCACTATAATTTTTAATATTTTTTAATGATTCTATTATTTCTTCATTACTTGGTTCTGCTGTTAATCTAAATATTATTATTAATATGATAAAAATAACTGGTATCGAAACCAAAAGTCCAATTAATATCTTTCTTTTCATAAAATCCTCCTAAAGCTATCATTTATTATAACAATATTAGCTTTATAAGGATTTTATTCTTATTTTGAAATTTATCTAAGCATATTTTCCATAACTTCTGAAATATTATCTATTATATCTGAAGCTATAACATTATATTTATTTTTACCAGCTTCCTCTCCTGCTAAACCATGTATATAAGCTCCAAGTAAGGCCGCATTCATAAGGGAATGTTTTTGCCCAAGCAAAGATGCTATTATTCCTGTTAAACAGTCTCCCATACCCCCTGAAGCCATTTTACTATTTCCCGTATTATTTATGTAAACAAGATTTCCATCTGTAATAACAGTTTTATACCCCTTTAATAAAACTACTATATTATTTTCTTTTGCATATTTTTTAGCAACTTCTATTCTATTTTCTTCAACATAGCTAATAGTTTTATCAAGAAGTTTTGCAATTTCTCCAGGGTGAGGTGTAAAAATCCCCCTATTTTTTATTATGTTCATTAATTCCTTATCCTTTGAAAAAATATCTAAAGCTCCTGCATCAATAACATAATATTTATTATTAAAACTATCTATTTTCTTAATAATATTACAATAACTAGCTTCCGTTAATCCCGGTCCTACAGCTATTACATTAGAATTTTCTAAAGTTTTCTTAACTTTATCTTCCTGACCTATATTTAATGTCATAGCCTCTGCTAACTTACAACTTAATATATCTTGTACATATTTAGAAGATATTAAAGTTGTTAATCCCGCTCCAGATCTAACACAAGCCTCGGCAGCTATATAAGCCGCTCCAGTATACCCTTCACTTCCAGCTATTATTGAAACTTTTCCAAAGTCCCCCTTATGGCTATATATTTTTCTTTTATTTAATATATTTTTATAATCTATGCTATCAAGCATGAAGACGTCTTCAGAATTCACTTCCTTAGCTTCCTTAGGTATCCCTATATTTAGCAGCTCTAGATTACCGATATAATCATTAGCACTATAACTAATATATCCCTTTTTTATCACTTCAAAAGTATATGTAATTTTTGCCTTAATAGCTGTTCCCATAACTTCTCCTGTATCAACATTTATTCCTGAAGGAACATCAACACTTATTATGTTTTCAAAATTTGAATTTATAAATTCTACAATTTTGGAATAAAAATAATTTAACTCTCTATTTAAGCCAACCCCAAAAATACAATCTATAGCTGCATCATATTTTAAGGGATTTATTTTAACAAATTCTTCTACTGCTTTTATCTTAATAATTTCTGCTTTTATTTTTTCTAATATCTTATAGTTTACTAAAAAGCCTCTTGTATATTTTTCTTTTTCCGCTATTATAGCTACTGTTACATTTTTATTTAATAATATTAACTTTCTTGCTATTGCTAATCCATCACCTCCGTTATTACCATTTCCACAAAAAATTATAAAATTATCATATTTATCTTTTATTTTATTCACAATTTCACTTGCTGCATTTTCCATTAAAACAATACTTGGAATTTCTAAATTTTCTATTGCATATCTATCTAAGCTTTTGCAAGCTTCTCCAGACATTACATATTGCATTATATCGCCTCCAAAATTACAAAGGATACAGCATCTTTTTTATTATGCGATATAGATATGCTAATCCTATGTTCAATTCCTATTATCTTTTTTATATTATCCTTAATTATCACAACTGGTTTTCCAAGATCATCTCTTAATATCTCTATATCTTTTAAAGAAAAACCCCTTATTCCAGTTCCTAAAGCTTTACTAACTGCCTCCTTTCCTGCAAAATTACCTGCAATTACTTCATACCTCATATTTTTAGATTTAAACATCTTAATTTCACTTTCTGTAAAAACCTTATTTAAGAAATTAGAATTTTTTTCTATAGCTTTTTGTATTCTATCTATTTCAATTATGTCTGTTCCTATTCCTAATATCATATAATCACCTCTTAATTATATTTTACTATAATTAAAGGCTCTATTATAAAAAGTTCTAATTAAAATCTGATACATATTTATCAACATAGGAACCTAATATGTCAACCATATGAATAGGTGAAACTAAATTATCATTTAATAAATATAGTAATTTTTCAACCTTCTCTTTAACATTTGAAATTCTCCTAATTTCTTCTCTTTCAATTTTTACAAGTCTATCTTCTATGAAATCTTGCCTTTCTGCTTCTATTCCATATGCATGTCCATTCATAAAATCTTCTTTTATAAGCCTATAATAGTACCTCATTTCTTTATTTTCTTCTCTGATACTGTTTCCACCTACACTATTTTCAATATACATTAGTACTCCCCCCTCAAATTTAAATATCTTTCTTCAACATATTTTAAAGATAACACACATTTTCTTAAAACAATGTCAAACTATGTTTGTTAATAATTAAAATATTTCTTTATTTTTTTACATTTTTTTCTTAGCATATATTTTTTTATTAATTCAATTTAATTTAATAAAAATATTTACTAACTTCTTTCTCTTTTATTTAAAAAAAAGCAAGAATCTTCATTAAATTTGATACTATTTTTCATAATAATATTCATTAAAATAGTTAAAATAGACTTATACAAATTAAATTTATGTGTTTAAAATATTCCTAAAAATAAAAATAAAATATCTATTGATATTGTTAATTAATTATCATATAATATTAATTATTAGATAACTATTATTAAATAACATTAATTTTAAGTAAGGTGTGGTTTTATGAAACATTTAGAATTAAAGAAAGATATTTATTGGATAGGTGCTCTCGATCCTAATCTGAGAGTATTTGATATAATTATGTACACTCCATATGGAACTAGTTATAACTCTTATGTAGTTAAGGGAAGCGAAAAAATAGCTTTATTTGAAACTGTTAAAGTTCAATTTTTTGATCAATATTTAGAAAGATTAAAAAGCCTAAATATTGATATAACCAAAATAGACTATATAATCGTTGATCATACTGAACCTGATCATGCAGGATCAGTTGCAAAATTGCTAGAACTTTCTCCAAATGCTAAGATTGTTGGTTCGGCAACTGCATTAAGCTTTCTAAAAGATATTGCAAATAGGGATTTTGAAGCTATTACTGTAAAACATGGTTCTGAAATAAGCTTAGGAAATAAAACACTTAGATTTATATCTGCACCATTCTTACATTGGCCAGATTCTATCTACACTTATCTTGTAGAAGATGAAGTTTTAATAACTTGTGACTCCTTTGGTTCTCACTATTCTTCAGAAAATATAATAAACAGTAAGGTTGAAAATAGAGAACACTACATGGAAGCATTAAAATATTATTATGATATGATTTTTGGACCTTTTAAGCCTTATGTACTAAAAGCTATAGATAAGATAAAAGACCTAAAAATCGATATGATTTTACCTGGCCATGGTCCAGTATTAGTTGAAAATCCAATGGAAGTTGTGGAACTTTATAAGGAATGGAGTACTCCAAAGGAAGATAAGAATAAAAATAAGATTGTAAGTATTTCTTATGTTTCAGCATATGGTTATACAGAAACTCTAGCTAAAGAAATTGCAAGAGGAATAGAATCAGTTGAAAATACAGAAGTAAGATTATTCAATATTATAGAAAATGATATTGATAATATAGTAGCAAGTATCGAAGAATCAGAAGGAATCTTATTTGGTTCACCAACAATAGTATCTGAATTACTTCCACCTGTACGTGATGTATTAACTAAATTAAACCCAGTTATTCATGGAGGAAAATTAGCAGCAGCCTTTGGTTCATATGGCTGGAGTGGTGAAGCTATACCAAGAATAGAAACAAGACTAAATGAATTAAATATGAAACTCTTTGGACCAAGTTTAAAAATTAAATTTAAACCTTCTGATGAAGAATTAAAAGAAGCCTTTGAATTTGGGGTAAAATTTGCAGAAACATTAATAGGAAAAAGAGAATTTATTCCCTTTGATAAAGAAGAAGAAGATACCAAAAAAAAGAGTGTTGATGATACTCCCAGCAGCGGTAAATTAAAGCTTTGGAAATGCATTGTCTGCGGAGAAATATTTGAAGCAGAAACAGTTCCAAACATATGTCCAGTTTGTGGGGCTGGTAGTGATCAATTTATCGAAATTCCAAGAGAAGAAAATAAATTTACTAGTGATACAAAAGAAAGCATTATAATAATTGGTAATGGTGCAGCTGGTTTCTATGCAGCAAAAGCTATAAGAGAAAGAAATATTAATGCTGTTATTAAATTAATTTCTAATGAACCTGAACATAGTTATGTTAGAACTCAACTTTCAGATTTAATAACTGAAGAACCTGATAGTACTTTCTATCTTGAAAAAGAAAATTGGTATAAAGAAAATAATATTATCGAAATCTTAGGTGTTAATGTAAATTCTATAGATAAAGATAAGAAAACAATTAAACTTGATAATAATGAGGAAATTAAATATGATAAACTAATTTTAGCAAATGGAAGTTATAATTTTGTTCCTCCAACAAAGGTTAAATACGAAGATTCAGAAATAGAAATTAACTCAGAAAATTATAAGACTCTTAAAGGAGTTCATACAATCAAAAAACTTGCTGATGTTAAGGTAATAAAAAATGAACTTCCTAATGTAAAAGATGTTATTGTTATAGGTGGCGGCTTACTTGGTTTAGAAGCAGCATGGGAATTACAAAAGAAAAATATAAAAGTTACTGTTATTGAATTAGCTGATAGACTACTACCTCGTCAATTAGATACAGAAGGTTCAAACTTATTTAAAAATATAATAACTAATTCTCCAGTAGAAATTCTTCTAGGAGAAGCTGTAGATTTTATAAATGCAGATAAGAATGGAGTTAAATCTATACAACTAAAAAGTGGTAAATTAATCAAAGCTGATATGATCATTTATTCAGTTGGAGTTAGATCAAACATAGCTTTAGCTAAGACTGCTGGAATCGAATGTAATAGAGGAATTATTGTAGATGAAAGTATGAGAACAAATTTACCTGATATATATGCTTGTGGTGATGTTGCTGAACTTAATGGTATATATTATGGAAATTGGCCAGCTGCAATTGAAATGGGTAAAGTTGCTGGAGCAAATTCTGTTGGTGATGATTTAAAATTTGAAAAATTTGTTTCTTCTACTATATTTGCAGCCATGGAAACAAATATCTTTTCTGCAGGATCAATTAACTTTGATGATCCATCCTTAGAAAAAATAGCTTCAATTAATCCTGAAGGTAATAAATACATTAAATTATTCTTTAATAACAATAAATTGGTTGGTGGAATACTAATTGGTGATTTATCTCCTTCTGTTAAAATAATTGAAGGTATTCAAAATGGATATGACAAAACTACCATGTTATCAAAAAATATATTCTCATATTAATTAAATTAAAAGGTCAACTTACAAAATGTAAGTTGACCTTTTAGTCTAATTTGCTAAATTATCAATATTTTCTGTTAATTTTGTATCCTTTTCAGTTCTTCTATTATTAACAAATTTAAAATCTTCCCCTATAACTTCTGCAATATATTTTTTTCTGCCTTCCTTGTCTTCATAACTTCCTGTTCTAAGTCTTCCACTTAAACTAATATAGCTACCTCTTTTCATATATTCACAAATAACTTCTGCTTTTCTTCCCCAAAAAGTTACTGGTATTAAGTCAGATTTCCTAGTTCCATCTGATGACTTAAAATTTCTTTCTACTGCAATTATAAATTTTGTGAAAATTTTATCGCTACCTTCAACACTTCTTAGTTCAGGGTCCTTAATTAATTTTCCTAATAATACTATTTTATTCATTTAATACACCTCCTGACTTTCTTCTTTGATTATATCCAGTTAATGTATTTATATACCTAAAATTAATATTTTTTTCTTCTTTCTGATAATATAGAATTTATTTCTGCTCCTATAAGCAAAATAAAGGAAGTTATATATAGCCAAATCATTAAAGCAAATACTGCTCCCAGACTTCCATAAAGCCTTGAATAATTAGCAAAATTATCTACATAAAAAGAAAATATTAAAGATATTCCTATCCATCCTAAACTGCTAAAAATTGATCCTGGAATAACTTCTTTCCAAGGAATCTTTTTAGCTGGAGTATATCTATATAATAATGCAAAAACAAATACCATAATAACTATTACTGCTATATATCTAATTAAATACCATAATAAATTGACTACAGACTCAAAGGGTAAAATAAGCATTAAATATTCTTCAATTACATTACCAAAAACCAAAGCTGCAAGAGCTAGTATAATTACCATTGAAAGAGCTAATGTAAAAAACATTGATATCATTAGCATTTTCATAAAACTTCTTCTTTCTCGTATATTGTAGGCCTTATTTAACCCTTTAACTACCCCTCTAAAACCAGAAGATGCAGACCAAATTGTTAAAACTATAGAAACTCCTAATAGTCCAACATTCTGGGTTCCTACTATCTCTTCTACTGTAGTAGATATTAAGTTCAAAACATTATCTGGCAGCAACGTCCCTAAAGCACTTATTATATTTAAAGAATCTAAAGGACTAAAAGCAATAAGATTCATTATAAATATTAAGAATGGAAAGAAGGATAGTATTAGATTATAAGCTAATTGCGCTGCTAAAGCAAATACATCATCATTGTTAACTTTCACTATAAAATACACAAGTTTCTCAAGTTTGGTATTTTCTCTATTTCCACTCATCGATATATTTAAGAAAAATATCTCTTATAGATATTTCTTACTAAATTCTCCTTTCTATTACTATTGTACCATCTTTATTATATACTATTATAGCTTCTATAGTATTATATCTATTTTTATATTATACCTATTTTTATCTATTTAATTTATATAGCTTAAAACGATTTCTAACTCTATTTTATTATGATATAATTTACATGAATACTATCAGAAAGGATATGTTTTTATGATATATACATTAGAAAATGAGAATATAAAAATTACTGCCAATACTTATGGCGGCGAACTAAATAATTTAATTACAAAGAAAGATGCTGTTGAGTTCCTTTGGAATGGAGATGAAAACTACTGGAAATATCATTCACCTATTCTTTTTCCTATAGTAGGGAAAGTAAAAAATGGTAAGTATAGAGTAGATGGTAAAGAATATGAACTTCCTCAACACGGCCTTGCTAGGCTAAGAGAATTTAATATGATAGAAAAAACTGATTCTAAAATTATTTTTGAACTTCTATGGGATGAAGATACTTTAAAAATATACCCTTATAAATTTTCTTTAAAGCTTTCCTATGAACTTTTAGAAAATGGAGTAAGGGTTGGATATGAAGTAAAAAACTTAGATAATAAAGATATGTATTTTACAATAGGAGGACATCCTGCTTTTATGTGTCCTTTATTTAAAAATGAAAAATTTGAGGATTACTATTTTGAATTTAATGAAAATGAAAATGCTGATCTTATGCTTACTGATATAAATACTGGCTATTTCATAAGAGATAGAAAGAAATTTTTAAGCAATAAAAATAAGATAAAACTAGATTTAAAATTATTTGAATATGATGCCCTAATCTTTGATTCCTTAAAGTCTAATACTATTACTTTAAAATCAGATAAAAATAATAAATCAATAACTATGGATTTTACTAAATTTCCATACTTAGCCTTATGGACAAAAGCAACTGGTGCTCCATTTATATGCATAGAACCATGGTACGGACATTCAGATTATATTGATTTTAATGGTGAGCTTAAAGATAAGGAAGGAATATTAAAACTAAAAGCCTCTGAAGTATTTAATAGCAGCTACAACTTATATGTAAAATAAATATAGGAACTCCAAAAAAGCGTTACTAAAACATTATGTTTAAGTAACGCTTTTACTTTACAAAATTTGAATTATACTAAAAATTACTCTTCTAAGGCAACAGCTCTTACTGGTGAGCCATCACCATCCTTTATTTTTAATGGTATTGCAACTAAAGTAAATACATCTGATTTTATTAAATCTAAATTATTTAAATTTTCTATTATTAATCTTCCCCTTGATAAAACAATATTGTGTATTTCAAATTCAATACTGTCAAATTTATCTAAAGATATTGCATCTATACCAATTCCTCTAATACTAAATTCACAAAGCCATTTTGCTGCATTTTCAGTTAAACTAGGATAATTATAAAAATATTCCTCTCTATTCCAATACTTATACCAACCAGTTTTTAATATTACAAAGTCACAATTACTTAATGTATTTTCATAAGGTCTTAAATCATTTATTCTTATTTTATCTAAATGGGAAACATCTATCACTAAAGCTAATCCTATAAAACTTTCAGCACTATATTCGTCTATATTTTTCCCTTTTTCTATAAAATGGCTTGGCGCATCTATATGAGTTCCTATATGAGTACAGATATTTAACTTCTTTTCATTATATCCATCCTTTTCAATAGTTGCCAGGTTATATATTTCTGGCCTTTCATCCTTTGTGTATGTTATCATATTATTACTTATTTTATGACTTAAATCAATTACTCTCATTTTTCCCCCTTCTATTCCATCACCTGCCAATCATTTGGCAGCAAGTCTATATATTTTTTATTAAAATATCTATCATCAATTAAAAGTACTCTTCCTTTATCCTCTTCTCTTCTTATTACCCTTCCTAAAGCCTGCATAACTTTATTTATACCAGGATACACATAAGCATAATCAAAACCTTCCTCTTTAAAATAATCCATTATAATATTAGTTTCATTTGATATTTTAGGAAATCCTACCCCTATAATTATACTTCCTATAAGTTTTTTACCTGGAAGATCTATCCCCTCAGAAAACATTCCTCCTATTACGCAAAAGGCACTTATATTAGCACCTTCATAAAAATTGCTTAAAAATTCTTCTTTTTCCGCTTCTGTTAAAGATTCTCCTTGAATTATTGTTCCTTCTTCCCCATATAATTCTATATATCTTAGATAAACTTTTTTCATATATTCATATGAAGGAAAAAAAATCATATAATTTCCTATCTCTTCTTCAATAAATCTTTTTATTATCTCGCATAGCTTATCTATATTTTTATCCCTATATTTATATCTCATATTTAAAGGATTTTTATAAACTTTTAAGTTTTCTTTATTAAAAGGTGAAGGCAATCTCAATCTATAACTGTTAATATCTCCACCTAATAAATTAATATAATAGCTTAAAGGAGTTAAAGTAGCTGAAAAAATTATACTTGAATAAGCTTTTCTTATTATTTCTCCCAAATTTTTTGAGGGATTTATACAAAATAGTTTTATTTTTATATCGCTTTTTTCTTGTTCAATTAAAGTAACATAATTATCATCATATAATTCAGAAATTGAAATAAAGCTTCTTATCTCAAAATATAAATCTCTTATTTCTTCATAACCTTCTGTATTTTGAGCAGTTATTAAATATTCATCACACTCCTTTAAAAATCTGCCAAGCAATTTGTATAATTCTTTGTATTCTTCCTTTTTATAAAAACTATTAAGCTCTTTTTCTTGAAGCTCCCTTCTTAATTCTATAAAGAAAGAATTTATATCCCTTAAAACTTTATATAATTTCCTCGCCTTTCCTTTAGTTATCTTACTTCCATTTAAAATTTTACTTTTATAAAGCTCAGAGCTAAACATTTCTCTTGCTCTACTAATAAGATTATGGCCTTCATCAACAAGTAATATATTACTTTCAATATCTTCTTCAAAAAACCTTTTTAATCTAGCCTTTGGATCAAAAGCATAATTATAATCACATATTATCAAATCACACCATAAGCTTAAGTCTAAAGATAACTCAAAAGGACATACTTTATATTTTTCAGCATATTTTTCAATTTTACTTCTTGAAAAGTTATTTTCTTCCTTTAATAGAGAATAAATAACTTCATTTATCTTATCATAATAATTAAGGGCATATTCGCAATACTCTGGATTACATTTTGCTTTTTCCTTAAAACATATTTTTTCCTTAGCGGTTAAAGTTATATTCCTACATATAAGACCTTTTTCTTTTAAAGTTTCAACAGTATCTTCAGCAACAGTTCTTGTTATTGTCTTTGCTGTTAGATACATTATTCTGCTTCCTTTACCTTCCCCTAAAGATTTAATCGCTGGAAACAAAGTAGATATTGTTTTTCCTATTCCTGTAGGTGCTTGTGCAAATAAAATGCCTTTTTCCTTTATTGTATTATAACAGGTTACAGCTAGTTTTTTTTGTCCCCTTCTATATTTTTCAAAAGGAAATATAAGTTCCCTAATTGATTTATCTCTTTCTTCCTTTAATTCTAAACTTAAAATAATCATTTTTTTATATTCATTTAATATATTATAAATAAACTCTTCTAATTCCTTAAGTTGAAAATTTTTATCAAAACTTTTTACTTCCTCTGTTTCTATTTGAAAATAGCTTAATCTTACATATATTTCATTAAGTTTATTTTGAAGAGCATAAATATAAGCATAAAATTTCCCTTGTGCCCAATGAAGCTCATTATAATCTTCATCTATATTAATTAAATCCCTATATGTAGATTTAATTTCTTCTATATAAACCCTATCTTCATCTATTATTATTCCATCCGCTCTACCTTCAATAATTAAACTTATATCATCTATAATAAATTCTTCTTCTAAATGAACTTCCTTATTATAATTTTTATAAATCTTCTCATTAGATTTTTGCAGCTTTTGATGAGCAAAAGTTCCTTCTATAGCCCTAGTTCTTCCTAAATATCTATCATCTATACTTCCTTCTTTTAAAACATATTCAATTATTCCCCTAACAGATTCTTTGACAACTGCTTTTTTAATCATATATAATCTTCCAACCTTTAAATATATTAATCCAAGTTAACATAATTATAAAATTAGGGCTGTTACAAACAACCCTTTTTTTAAATTAAATATTTCTTATTGAGTTTATACTTTGAGAAAGATTGTTAATACTAATCGTAAGATTTTCCAATTTTCCTTCTATTCTTATTAATAGATATAAAGAAATTGCAATTGGAAAACCTAAATTCGATATTAATTGAACAATATCTTCCATATTTATCACCCCGTTTTTCATATATGCGGCAAATAAAAATTTTAGGGCTTGTTTAAAATTTACTCTAAATAAAATTCATTAATAATTTTTTGAGCTAACTTTTTAATAGCGCTTGCCTGTGCAATTAATGACATTACTACTAAAAATGTACTAATACTATTTTTATCTTTTTCATTTAAATTCAATTCAGAAAGCACATTATTAATACTTTCTTCTGTTATAGAAGAATTAGCCAATAAATTTTTAAAACTCTTACTTTGAGTTTCTGCAAATATTCTATAAGCTTTTTCCCAAGATATAATATCATCTTCCCTATTATTTATATCATTAAAAGCCATAGTGAAAACCTTTTTAATTTCTTCCGTAGTCAATACTGGTCTCATATAACTTAAAAGAACTAGCTGGACTAGGTGTAATTTTGTATAACCTCTTTTTTTACCATCTTCAGGCTTAGTTATTACTTCACTTTTTATATAATTTTGGACTATATTATTAGTATATTTATCATCAGAAAACTTATCATTTAAAAAATCTATTACTTGAGATAAAAACAAATCATATTTAGGAAATTCATCATAATCAATAATAATATTATTAGATAAGTCTTTTGCTAATTCACTTATATAATTAGCATCTAGTTTTTTTGTCATATTATCCACCTCTGTAATTCCATTATAGGTAATATTATATAGTATTTATAAACTTATTACAAGTTATTATATCTGATTTTATTATGATTATAGAATAAAACTTCTAATATTTTGAATTTTTCATTATTTTTGTAGAATTTTTAATAATACAGTAATACATTATTATTGTTGACATTTTTTGTTTATTTTATCATATATTTTTTAATTTTATTCTAATATAATTATAGCATATTCTTTAAAAGCTTGAGGACAAGCCATTCTACATTTTTTTTAAATTTCGGGATTTTTTGATTAAATACTATTGACTTTTCTAATTTATGGGAGTATATTGTATTTATGGTTTTATGTTGCATATATTTTTTATAAATACAAAATTTTTTCTGATTAATATTGACTTTTAATTACAATTTTGTTAATATGAACATATAAAGATGTCGAAACTTGTTTGAAGGAGGAATTTATTATGAAATCAACTGGAGTAGTTAGAAGAGTAGACGAATTAGGAAGAATCGTTATTCCTATAGAATTAAGAAGAACTTTAGATATAGCTGAAAAAGATGCTTTAGAAATCTATGTAGATGGAGAACAAATTATATTAAAGAAATACGAACCAGCTTGTATCTTCTGTGGTGATGCTAGAGATGTTATTAACTATAAAGGAAAAAACATCTGCAAAAACTGCATGAATGAACTTAAGAAGTAATTTTTTAATATAAAATAGCTGTTACATAATTATAGTTGTGTAACAGCTATTTTATTTAAAACAATTAAATTTCTGTGGAATATTTATATACTTCTTTCTTAGAAATATTCCTTTCCTTTGCAACTATTTTTATGGCTTCTTTTTTACTCATTCCACTTTCAATTTTTTTTAGTAAATGCTCTTCTATACTTAAATCTTTCCATAAAGCTTCTTTTTCAGCTAATATTTCTTCATCAGTTTTACCTTCTATAACTAATACAAACTCTCCTCTAGGCTTATTTTCATTAAAATAACTTATTGAAGAAAGTAAATCCCCTCTAAATATTTCTTCATGAAGCTTAGTCAACTCTCTACATACAGATATTCTTCTATTTCCAAGAGCTTCTAGCAAGTATTCTAAAGTACCTATTAACCTATGAGGTGCTTCATATATTATCAGGGTATCTCTATAATTTTTCATTTCTTCTATTATCAAATTTCTATCCTTATTTTCTCTAGGCAAAAAACCTCTAAATACAAATTTTGTTGTATCTAATCCTGAATAAACTAATGCTGTAGTTATAGCCGTCGCTCCAGGTAAAACTTCAAAAGCTATATCTTCTTCTATACATCTTGACACTATAACACTTCCTGGATCTGATATTCCAGGAGTACCTGCATCTGTTATTAAGGCAATATTAAAGCCTTCTTTTAATTTATTTATTATATCTTCACTTTTACTTTGTTCATTATGTTTATGATAACTAAATAAAGGCTTTTTAATATTAAAATGATTTAATAGTTTAAGGCTCTGTCTTGTATCTTCAGCAGCAATCATATCCACCTTTTCTAATACTTCTAAAGCTCTTAAGGTTATATCCTTTAAATTTCCTATTGGAGTAGGTACTAGATATAACTTTCCCTTTTCCATAATTAAACCTCCCTACCATAAATCTTATTTATTTCTTTTGTGTAACTTCCATCTTCATTATGAACATATAGAGATTCCTCCCATTTCAAATAAGCTCCCCCATCTCTTTGTCCTTCTATTAAAACTATATTTGGAGCTTTATTAACTTTAGGATGAACCAATTGTATTCTCTTAGGCTCTATTTTATGTTTTCTCATTAATTGAAATATATCTATTAATCTTTCGGGCCTATGTACCATATACATTCGTCCATTATCCTTAAGTAACTTTCTGCTAGCCACTATTACATCTTCTAGATTACATAAGATTTCATGCCTAGCTATAGCTAATTTATCTTCAGGATTTAATATTCCTGTATTATTTAATTTGTATGGAGGATTAACAGTTAAAACATCAAATTTTCCTAGTGTATGAAGAAATTTTAAATCTTTTAAATCAGCTTGATAAAACTTTATGATATTATCAATTTCATTATATCTGGCACTTCTCCCTGCCATCTCTACCATATCTTGTTGAATTTCTACTCCTATAATTTCCTTTGCCTTATATTTACCATATATCAAAAATGGAACTATTCCTGTTCCCGAACATAAATCAATTACCCTATGATTTCTTTTTACTCTAGCAAAATTTGATAATAATACAGCATCTACTCCAAATCTAAAGCCAGATTTTTTTTGTATTATATAAAGATTATCCAACTGTAAATCATCAATTGATTCATTTTCTAATAACTTAATATTATTATTCATGTGTATCCCTCAACTATTTTTATTATATTCTTATCAAAATTTCAAAAAATATGATTTATATTAATATAATATCACAAAAATAACTCCGCCTAAAATAGACGGAGTTATATGTCCACTATAAATCAACTTCTAATTAATTACTCTTCTAGCAGTATAGAAAGATGTTATTGGAGAAACTTTTACTGATTCACCTGGGTAAGGAGCATGAATATATTGTCCACCTCCAACATATATTCCTACATGATCTAACCCGTAAGTAAACACCAAATCCCCAGGTTGTAATTCGTCATATGATACTTCTCGACCTATGCCTACTTGGGAATATGTTGTTCTGCTTATTTCTATTCCTGCAGCATTTCTATAAACATAACTTGTAAAGCCAGAACAGTCAAAAGATGATGGACCAGTTGCCCCATAAACATATGGAGTTCCTATGAATTGATATGCAAAATTGACTATAGAATTTGCAGATCCTGTATAGGTTTGTCCCCTATTAGCATTAAGCCTAGCTGCTTCTTGTGCTTGTAATTCTTCGATTTTTAAAGTTGCTGCATAAATAGCATCTTCAACTTCTTGTATTACTATAGGACTCTTAAGTTGATAATCTCTAATATTAGCTAATTGGCTAGAAGCACTTTGAAGTTCATCTATTGAATTAGAAGAATTTATTAATTCAATTTGATAAGCAACAAGTTCTCTTTCAGATACAGAAAGGAATTCTTCATCAAATCTTGATCTTTCTTCTTCAATCTTTGCAATCAATTCTTCTTGTTCTTTCTTTTTATCTTCAAATTCTTCTAATATTTTATTTGTTTCTTCATTTATTTTTGTAATTTCATCAGCCTTAACTTGTAATGAATTTATTTTTTCATCAAGGCTTTGCTTTTTCTCCTTTAAATCGTTAACTATTTCCTTATCTATGCTTATAAGCTTTGCTGCAGAATCTAGTTTTGAAATAAGATCACTAAAACTTTCCGCACTAAAAATAAGAGCTAAGTAATTAACTTGCCCACCTGACTTATAAAGCTCTCTAAGCCTATTTCCTAGAATTTCTTCTTTTTCAGCAATTTCAACTTTTGCATTTTCTATTTCTTTATTAGTATTTTTAATTTCTTGCTTAATGTTATCTATTTGTTTATTATTTTCCTCAATTTTATCTGCCAAAGGCATAATTTGTTCATTTAATTTAAATATCTCACCCTGTATTTCTTCTATTTTACTATTTAATTCTTCATATTTTCTTTGATTTTCAATAATCTCCTCATTAGGAGTAGCGAAAACTGGATGAATTAATCCCATTGTTATAGCTCCAGCCATAACAATCGATAAAAGTTTCTTATTCATAAGTTTGGTCCTAAGACCATCCCCCTCTCCTTACCTAAGATATTACCATTATAACACTTATGGAAACCTTAGACAATGGTAATTTTTAATAAATTAGATGTTTAGGCGATGTAAATGTATTCTATACATATTCTTAGCTGGAAAATATTCAAAAAACTTCTATTTGTTTTTTTATTTTCCCCTATAATATATGCTTCAAACAATATAAAAAAGAACCAATAAATGCTATTTATATATATTATATAATTTTATTATTTTTTAAAATAACCTTTTGAGCTATTGTTTGAATTAATATTAAAACAATGAATAATATAACAATATAATTTGATTCAAATATACTAAAATAATCAGCTATTCCTATTAAAATACCTAATATGCCTAATATTAAATTTAATAAAGCATTTATTTTTATATATTTATCAACATTTTTATAAATCATACTTTCTTCAAATGATTTTCTTATCTTTTTACTTTTTAGATATATTAGTCCTATTATTAAAAAGCCAATACTTGATAATAATATAACTATAGTTGTAGCTTTCATATTTTTCCTCCATTAATATAACTAATTTATATAGTAGAGCAAATTTATAAAATATTCAATATTATTATTATGTTTATCTTTTCAAATATTAATGAAATTAACTTTATATAATATTTATGCTTATACAAAATATAAAAAATATAATATTTTAAAAGTTGACATGTTCAAATTTTAGATATATAATAATAATATGCGACGGGGTGTGGCGCAGATGGGAGCGCGCGTGGTTTGGGACCATGAGGTCGCAGGTTCAATCCCTGTCACCCCGACCATAAAAAAATCTTCTCTAACCGAGAAGATTTTTTTATTTTATGCTTATAAATATTAATTAAAATCTATATACTCTTCTGCTTCTTTAAATTTCTCTTCGATACCAATATAATTACATATATGAATTATAATTGGAATAGTTAAAATATAAATATACATAAAGATTCTTCCCAATGACTTTCCCCCTAAAAGTTCTTATAATTATTATAGTTAAAGAAATAATTTTTGTTATAATTTTTTAAAATTTATTTTATGAATTTTTATTAATGAAAAAGTGGAGGTTTTAATATGAAGAATATAAAGGGAGTAATTTTCGATTTAGATGGGACCTTAGTTGATTCAATGGGAATTTGGGCTCAAATTGATGAAGAATACTTAAAAGAATATAACTATGAAGTTCCTTCTAATTTACAAGAAGAAATTACTCATTTAACACTTACAGAAACAGCTCTATATTTTAAAAATAAATTTAACATAGAAGATGATCCTGAAATAATAATAGAAAAATGGAATTCTATGGCTCATCATCATTATTCGAATACAATAAAACTAAAAGAAGGAGTAATAGAATACTTAAACTATCTTCGCTCAAATAATATAAAAATTGCCCTAGCTACTAGCAACTCCGTCCCTTTATTAGAGGCAACTTTAAAAAATAACAATATATATGATTTTTTTGACGCTGTATCAACTACAGAAGAAGTAAAAAAATCAAAAAGCTATCCTGATATATACATATTATCAGCAGAAAAATTAAATTTAAATCCAGAAGAATGTTTAGTATTTGAAGACATAGTACAAGCTGTTAAAGGGGCAAAATCTGCAGGAATGACAGTTTATGCTATTTATGATGAAGCTTCTAAAGATCAGAAAAAAGAACTTGAAGAATTAGCAGATAGATATATTATGAGTTTTAAAGAACTCATTAATTAAAATTAATATAAAAAACAGTTTCCAATACAAAATATAATTAAGAAAAAATTTAGTTAATCTAAATTATATTTCTTAAAATATGTATTGGAAACCGTTAATTATTTTTATGCTCTAGTTACACCGTATTTCTTTTCTAATTCCATTATAGTATCAAGATATTTTCTTTCTTGCATTTGTTGTAATAAATTATTCACTATTTGATCCTTAACTTCTTCAAATCTCATTTCTTCAGCTTCATTTTTTTCTTCAACTTTTATTAAATGATATCCAAATTGAGTTTTTACTGGATCAGTTACTACATTTAGTTCTGAATTAAAGGCAGCATCTTCAAATTCCTTTACCATCATTCCTTTACCAAAGGTTCCTAAGTTTCCACCTTGTTCTTTTGATGGACAACTTGAATATTTTACAGCTGCGTCCTCAAAACTTATTTCATTATTTTCTATTTCTGCTTTTATAATTTTTGCAAGTTCTTCTGAATCAACTAAAATATGTTTAGCTGAAACTGTAGCCTGCTTAACGAATTGAGCTTTATTTTGATTATAATAATTTAAAGCATCTTCTTCTGTAACAGTAACATATAATAATATTTTATTTAATGTTAATTGAGTTAATATATCGTACTCTGCTTGCCTTACATTTTCCTTATATTCTTCAGTTGAATCAATTTTTAATTCTTTTCCAAACTTATTTATTAGTTCAAAAGAAATCATTTGTTCTAAAAGTTGTCTTTTTGCATCCTCTGTTTGAAAGTATGCTCTTCTATCTGCTGGATATCTATTTATCATAACTTGCAGATCTGATTCTTTTATTTGTCTTCCCGCTACATTGGCTAATATTTTATCTTGCATTAATTTTCTCCTTTATCTTTATATTTTTAATAACATAACTAATTATATCAGAGTTTTTAAGAAAATATACAATATTATTTTATTTGATTAAAAATTTATATTCTGATAATATTTTACTTAACTAATAAAATATTATCTTATAAAGGAGGATCTATTATGAATATTGGCGATATGGCTCCTGATTTTGAATTACCAGGATCAGATGGAAAAACACATAAATTAAGTGATTATAGAGGTAAAAAGGTTATATTATATTTTTATCCAAAAGATAATACTCCAGGTTGTACTACTGAAGCTTGTGACTTCAGAGATAATTTTAAAACAATAGGAGATCTAAACACCATAATTCTTGGGATAAGCAAGGATAATTTAAATTCACATAATAAATTTATTGAAAAATTTAACTTACCATTTGTTCTTTTAAGTGATGAGGATAAAACAGTTTGCAGCCTATATGACGTCATAAAAGAAAAAAATATGTATGGTAAAAAGGTTATGGGCATCGAAAGAAGCACCTTCTTAATAGACGAAAATGGTCTTTTAATAAAGGAATATAGAAAAGTAAAAGTAAAAGGTCATGTTGAAGCTATAATTGAAGAATTAAAAAAATAAAAAAAGCACCAATATTTATTAGTGCTTTTTTTATTATGGTGCCTCGAACTGGAATCGAACCAGTGACACGAGGATTTTCAGTCCTCTGCTCTACCGACTGAGCTATCGAGGCATATTACCTGGCAACGTTCTACTCTCCCACAGGGCTTCCCCTGCAGTACCATCGACGCTGTAGAGCTTAACTGTTCTGTTCGGAATGGGAAGGAGTGTTTCCTCTACGCCATTGTCACCAGATTTATCATTAAATTTTTGAGAGTTTGT